>Ga0155497_104_pt1 | contig 271494 bp, 257 predicted proteins | sample RifCSPhighO2_12_FD_107155 | JGI IMG/M metagenome (GOLD analysis project Ga0155497, IMG submission 107155) | Deltaproteobacteria bacterium RIFCSPHIGHO2_12_FULL_40_32 | reverse complement strand
AGTCCACAAACAAGCCGGATGTATGACAGCAAACCAAACCATTCCTATTCAAAAACTTTCCTCTTGCAAACGGGCGGGTCCATGTATGACGGAATCTAAAGATGGATCCCGGCCTCCGCCGGGATGATAAAGGGGCGCCGGGATGACAAAGAAACATCTTAGATGTTTTATATTGACATCTAAGATGTTTTATGTTTTATTTGTATGATGAAACGAGCCACGCTTTTATTGGAGGATGCCATTTATCGGCGCGCCAAAGCCTTAAGTAAACAAAGGGGTGTAACCCTCAAGGAAATTTTAAACGATCTCTTAAGAAAGGCTTTAAATTATTCTTTTTCACCCTCTACCAGCCCAAAGTTTAAAATTCCACTTTATCAAGGAAGCGGGCCCAGAAAAGGAATTGATATTTCCGATCGAAATTCTCTCTACGATCTCATGGAAGGACATTAATGGCCATTGCCCTTGATACGAATATTTTCATCTATGCCCACCATAACCAATTCCCAGAACATAAAAAAGTTCGTTCTTTTTTAGAACAACTACTCAAAGTACCCGATTCAATTTATTGGAGTTGGCAGGTCTATTACGAATATCTTCGTATTGTTACTCATCCCAAGGTTCTTGTTGTTCCTTTTTCTCTTGCCGAGGCCAAAAAGGGGCTTGAACCTTACTTGGATAATCCCCAGTTTCAAATTTTAGTGGAAACTCCGGAGCATGCAGCCTCTTTTCAAGAGATTTGTGCTTTGCTTCCATCGGCACGTGGTAATTTTATCCATGATTGTCATTATGCCACCCTTCTCAAAGAACACGGCATTCAACGCATTATGAGCACAGATACCGATTTTAAAAAATTTGGTTTTCTGGAAGTAATCAATCCACTTGTCCCTTAGTGCCAGGCACGCCTATTAGACCTATTGGATAATAACAGGAGCAAATCCAGTTATAGCGTCTACTCCAGCTCCTGCTAGAATGATATTGTCACTTGTATCAAATACAAAACCAGCTCCAGCTGCAGGAGCACCTGTCCAGCCATTCATGGTAGTGGCTCCAACGCCCAGGCCAACTCCTAATTGATTGGGAATCACTTCATAAAATACCCCCCCAACTGCACTGGCATAGGCATGAACAGGAATGGCAGAATTGATGGGCATGAAAATAGTGGAAAGAAGATCCGAGGGTTGGTACCCAATGCGCACCCTAGCCATAGCCTGGCCTTTGAAGTACAGTTTACCATTGGGAATAAGGTTTCTTCGATGCGTGGCAGAAACCTCAGCTTCCCAACCAAATCCATTTCCTAACAAACTAAAAACAGGACCTGTTTTCAATTGAACAATGGTGTTGGTGTTGTGGTTGTAGGTTATGCTAAAACTGGCAGGTCTTAACAAAAGGTCTTTTGATGAAATAAGACCTTCGAGTTCAGGACCAATTCCTACACTCCAATCAGAATAGGGGCCACCAATGGGTTGATCGAATTCAAAACCAAATTTGGCAGAGCGGTAGCCGTTGGAACCAAGCCCAAACATACCGCCGGTATAAAGACTCAAGGAAGTGCCTGATTCATTGAGAAAGGGGATGGTGTAAGCAATCTCTCCATTGAGGGAAGTATTTCCCACCATGGACGGTGCCAAGGGCACACCTGTAACACCCACGCCCGTGAAAAGATTGTGCCCATTCATAAAGCGGGTGGTGGCTCCTACATAGGGGGCGGCTCCTAGGGCATCGCCATTCACCCCATACTCGATCCTCATGGGGAAACCTTCTTTAGCCAGTTTTACTTTAATGATCATGTCGCCGGGATTGTTTTCATCTTCTTCAAAGTCCCACATGATTTGCACAGGAAAATTTCCATCTGAATCAATAAGGCTTTTTTGATCATGATCCGGATCATGAGGATTGTGATCGACATACCAGTCTGGAAGGGTGGAATGACCTGTTACTTGATTTCCAATGGCTAAAATGGCATCGGTAACCTCTGAATGTTTGTAGTAACGACCTTCAAAGGGAAGGCGTTTTTCGAATAAAGCCTTGCCACCGTCTTTTTCAAACCATTTTCTAATTTCCTCAGTTTCTGCGGGGCTATCACCATAGAAGCTAAATTGAATGTCGGTTACACGAGCACAAGAAATATTGGTTAGCATGGGTTCGCCTTCGGTGGTTACACCATTGGGCTTGCCAATAACAATTTTTCCATGGTCATAACTAAAATCAAATGGCAAAAAAAGAGGCTCTCCGGTTTGGCGGTCATAGGTTCCTGTCCAGCCAGGTTTCAAAATATATCCTTCCTGGTTGTTATAATAATCCATCATTTTTTTAGTGCCACGCTCGATGGATTTGTTGGTATAGCGGGGTTTATCTTTTAAATCGATGGCCTTGTTTCTAAACCAATGGTCAAAACGACGGTCTCCTGGTTTTACATCGGCCATTAAATCAATACGGGTTGGCATGGGTAAGAGCATAAGATTCCAATGATAGGTTGTGTCTGTTAGGTTTCTATGATCTTCTGGTTCTTCTTGAACAAAATAAAATTTTCCATCCAACTTTCCTTCATTTAAAAATTCCATAATCTCAGCCTTGGCCCTAGCTATATTTTTTTCATTAATGGGGTAATGAATTTTAATTCCCTTATTGGCGGGATTAAAGTGGCCATTTTTATCTGTGGGGTTTTCGTTTTTATCGCACACCACATACTGCACATCCATTTTGAGGTATTGAGGTCTTACAGTAAGGGGAATAATAAGCTCGTTACCTTCGTTTAAGTAAGGTTGGTCAGCAGGATTTCCAGTAAACTCTGCAGTGAGCCGGGCAATGTGTTCAATGTTTTTATTTCTTCCAAAAAGTTTTTGAACTTTTTGCATACCCTTGGCTATGCTTTGTTCAGAGTAGGGGTATTTAAAACATTTTTGAACCTTTTCAGTAATTTCAGCTCGAATGGCTTCATTAGCATACATGTCTCCATTTTCGTCGGTGATGGTTGGCACTACATTGTTAACGGGCGGACTTACCTTAAAGACAATAATGGCTTGGCCATCATCATTAAAACGAGTATCAATTCTAGTATCGTAAGTATTTTTTCGAAGCCTTTCTATCATCTGACCCTGCATCTCGCCAATTTTGTTTAATTCTTCCTCATTGATAACACCATCTTTGCCCACAATTTTATCTGTTTTACGCTCGAGGGTTTCTTGAAGGCGTTCTAGTTTGGGAGAAGCTTGGTGCGCCACGATGCGCCATTCATCATCCCAGTAATAACCTGTTTCAAATTCAACTCCACCATAGTTCATGTTTGCTGTTGCTTCTTCATCCACAGCTCTCCAAAGAAGGGAAACATTTTTGGTAGCTAATTCGGTACCCTCGGCCATGTAGTGCAGGGTTGGTGTATTGGTTAATCTGCTAATGGGAGCTTCGTTATCTAAGCGGGCTAAAAAGCGAGCACTTCCTTCTGGGCCAGTGATTTCGTAAATAAATTCGTCTTTGAAAGCTTTATCATGCAGGTTTCCATACTCGGCGGGATTAGCACCTGAAGGAAGGTACTCTCTATCTTCAATCTCGTATTTTGTTCCATCAATGGTAACCAATATCGCATCGATTTCAGGAACACTTGAACTTGGGCCTGGTGACTGTGGCATAATTTATCATTTTTCCACCCTTTTACCCCGCAATTCCTTAGATGCAGGAAGCACACCAAGATTATCGGCAAAAAATAACAAATGTTGCTATGTATTAAGTATATGAAATTATTATTAAAATATGAATTTTTAGAGTAGCAATACTTTCTTGCCTAAAGGTGCCAGGTACATTTTTAGTTCCACATAGAGGGGTCTAAACCCCGATTTTGAGGGGGTACCCCGCAAATTTCTTGACCAAAAGTTGAGGGGGGGGGTATAGAAGGGCCCTAAGAAAAGGAGAATTTATGGTTTGTGATGGAATACCAGTATCGACCTTACTCAGTTCAGCTTATGAAAAGCTTGAAAAGCTTCCTTTTCCTTTTCCAAATAGCTATTATGAAGAAAGTGTAAAACCCGCTATTGATGCTGCAGATGGCAATAAAGATGGCTGTGTGAGTAAAACAGAAGCTCTGGCTTGTTTTGCAGGCCAGGGTGCTTACGCTAATAAACAAGGTTTTCAAGATATCTTTGTTGGAGAGTGGATGGATTTAGCCGATCAATACGTTGAAGCCCAAACACCAGAGGCTTTACGTTTTATGCAAAATTCCCCCCGTGCCTCTTGTATTATTGGTGTAGCTCATTTAACACAAAGCAATTATTATAGAGGACTAGCTTTATCTGGCGTCTACTCAACAGCTGCAAGAGATCATGTTTTATGGAGTATAGGTAAAACAATAAAAGACATATTGCGTGCTCAACTACCTGCTTCTGATCGAGTAGGTCTGCCTGAAGAATCCCGATGTCCCCCCGGTCAAACAGTTTATCAACAATGTTATAGCGTTTCTAATACTGTTTTTGGTCCCAGCCATTCTAATTATTACTGTGATTGTGATCATCAAGGGAGGCGGGTACGTATTACCATGCCTTGTGATTCTGAAAAATCTCAAGTATCAGGATCAAGCTCTTTTGGCCATTTTGGGTTTAGCTGGGATTCTCATCACAACAAAGACTTTGCTGTTGCAAGTATATTCGGAACAGGAATAAGCATACAAACTTACTATGATTGGCTTGTTTCCGCTTTGGAAGGAAATCCAACTGAAGATTCTAAACATAAAATTCTCGACTTAATGATAACCTTTAAAAGTTATTCGCAATTATCTGTTTATACCGATATGGTAAATCCCTATCACGAAAGACTTACTGCCCTCTACCAGCAAGAAAGAAATCCAGCTATTAAAAGTAAATTAGGCCAGCTTCTCTAAGAATTTATTGAAGTAGATGTGGCTATTGGCTTGGCTCCTGTTATTATTCCTTAACATTTTGATCGTGGGTTTACCACCGGGAGACTTTACCTTGGCAGCTTATGAAAAAAATGGTATCAAGTCACTGAAATGCCAACGATTTTTAAAAAAGATGGGTATCGATTTTTTTTCTACAGTGCTGATGGGTTTGAACCCATGCATGTTCATGTGGAATTTGGTGAGGGCGATGCTAAGTTTTGGTTATCTCCACCACGATTGGCTTATTCATATCGAATGAAAGCCCAAGAATTAAAAAAAGCTAGATTTTTGATTGAAGAAAATTTAAAATTAATTGAGGAAAAATGGAATGAATTTTTTAATATCACAAAATGATACTACGGCCATAGCCATTCAGGTTCATTTCTCAGATGATATGATTTGTCTTACTTTATCTGATGGTCGAGAGATAAAAACCCCCATAGAATTTTATCCCAGGTTAGCTGCTGCATCCCCTGCAGAATTAAGAGATTTTCGTTTTATTGGGGGAGGAAGAGGAATTCATTGGGAAAAATTGAATGAAGATTTATCAGTGGATTCAATTATCCACGGACGACGTGCTTCGAATTATCCAGTATATTCATAAGGGGTATCCTTAAACCAACCTTTTAAGGCTTGCAAACTGGACAAAGTGTCTAAAATCAGAATCGTGGGCGATGAGGGGAATGTCATGATCCAAACAGCTTTGGGTAATTAAGGTATCAGCTAGTCTCGCTTTACATCCGTGAGATAAAATTTTTGATCGGAGTAAACCCGCTCTTTCCCAATAGCCCTCTAGTGTAGGAAGGATGGGGATTTCCTGAAAGGTTTTTTTGATGCTGAGAGGAAGTTTTGGATCGCTTAAAAGTTCGGTAAGAACAACAGGTGGAAAAACAACCAATTTTTGCTGAAGAGCCATTTCCACAGCATCTGTGTCGGGACGTTTTTCGCCATCAAGGTAAGCAACAAAAGAACTTGTATCAACCGCAATCATTTATTGTCTTCCCGTAATTTTTGGAGATCGAGAGAGAATTTTACTTTTCCTCTTAAGCTTCGAAGTTTTTCATAGGCAAGGCTTGCGGCAATCAATTCAAGCCCCTGCCTAATAGTAGGGGTAATGCCCCGGCCTGTAACTTGCTGTGCCTTGTGGAGAAGATCTTCCGAGATTTGAATGGTAATTTTTTTAGCAGCTTCCATGGCTTTAAAATACCAGCATTGATACCATAAGTCAATACTAGAATATGGTGTAGGGCAGGCCTCGTGCCTGGTTTTTTCTTGACAAAAATAGGTAAATTATTTAATAATTAACTGATAATTTATGGAAAAATATATACCCAATATGATTGGCATTGGTGATTTTCAAAAAAGAGCATCGTCTTATCTAAAAAAAATTAAGGAACAAAAAAGAGAGGGGATTTTGGTTTCTCACAATAAACCACAGGCAGTCCTGATGAGTTTGCAGCGCTATCAAGAACTACGCCAGTTAGAAGAAGAAAAAAATCATGAATTTGAGGAAGTCTTACAAATTGTTACCAAAGGAAATGATGAATTCAATCAGGGTAAAACAATAAAAGCCAAATCAATGAAACGCCTTCTTGACTGATTTTTTTCATGATTGTTCATTATACTTCCCATTTTATTAAATCCTTTAAAAACTTACCCAAACCTATTCAAAAACTAGCAATTGAGCAGACTCATGACTCATGGTGCCAGGTACATTTTTAAGGGTATTGCTTTTATTGTTGTGATTAGGTAAGATTAAAAAAGATTGGGTAAGATTAAGTAAGATAAAAATAGATGAAGGAAAATTATGATTAAAACAGAAGTGTTTGCAACCAAATTGCCCGTTAATCTTAAAAAAACCCTGGATAAAGTTTGTAAACAATTGGGGCTTCGTAAAAATTTCGTGATTGAAACAGCTCTGCGCGAAAAATTAGAAGATTTATTAGATCAACATGACCTTCAAGAAGCTATTTCTGAATCAACTGGCTTTCATGATTGGCAATCCATTAAGAAAGACTTAAAAGTTTAATTCTTATGAATTATCAGGTTCTTTTGGAAACTCGTGCTCAAAAAGAATTTTTAGATCTCCCTAAAGAAATTCAATCAAAAATAGGGCCTGTTTTTGATAACTTGGTATTTAATCCCCGCCCCCCAGCCTCCAAAAAGTTAACAGGTAAAGAAGGATATCGAATTCGTAAAGGAAATTATCGAATTTTATATACCATTCATGATCAAGAATACCTTGTTAGGGTTTACCGTGTGGGGCACCGCAGAGAAATTTACCGATAAACTTTTTGGGTATAGTTTATTTTTCCTCAAGCAACTTTTTCAGGCATTTTTCTAGAATGGGCAAATAAGAAGGGATATGGCCATAAATTTTTTGGGCGATGTCTTCGTTGTAGGTATGGGAGGTATCGTTGCGGTCTTGGAGCATTTGAAGCCACAAATTTTCATCACCAATCCATCCTGCTTGAAAAGCTTTTTGAAGGGTTTCCCTTGGTGTTCCTGTTCTGATTCCTTCCGTTTCAAGTGCTTTCTGCAAGGTTTTCCAACACTGTTCAAAAACAAACTCAAAACGTTGGATGCAACCATCAATTAACAAAACATTTTCAGAACCCTGTGCAAGGGCCTCTTGCAATCTTTGGATGGCTTTCTGCAATTTTTGTACACTAAAAGCAAGTTTTTCACTTTTCATAAAGCACACACCCTTCTTTTAAAATACGTTCTTTTAAGGCCATTTCTGCTTCTTCCAGGCACACTAAATCAATAGGAAGTAGGGTCAAGCCCTGTTCCTCGAAATAAGCTTTCAGTTTTGGCCAATTTTTACCCCCTTCAATAGCTAAATCAATATCGGAAGTGGGACTATAATCCCCCCTAGCTCTGGAACCATAGAGGATAATGCGCTTGGGCTTGGCTAAAACAACAATATGATCAAGTAGTTGTTTTAATAAAGTTTTTTGAAGACCAAAAGTACTAAGAGGTGCCAGGTACATTTTTTAAAAATTATCTTGTACCCCTTCATTTGTCACGTGATTTTCATTAAAGGGGGGTCCTTTAATAATTTAGCAACCTTCCCTTGATTTTGCCGATAAATGGAGGGAGAGGGTGGGTGTATTCTTTTCAGCCCACCAGGAGATACTGATGAGAGCCCTTAATAAAATTATTTTGGTTTTAATCTTGGTTCTATCTTTAGGAATCACTATCAACAAAGCCTATGCTGGTTATTGCATGGTAACTGGCGAAGGCGAATCAGGATCTAATAATGCAACTTTAAGAGGAATTATCGAAGGCTCTTACAATGTGCTGGGTGAAGATGCCAACTGCGTACCTCCCAGTGTTGAAGGAAACAACAATGATGATGGAGATTATTTTGAACAAGTGGTTGTATTTGCCACCCGCGAATGGGGCTGGGAAAATGATGTTAACACCATTGTTTTTACCTCTCCTTTAAAATTTAAAAATACAAAAGATGGAGTGGTGATTGGTAACTGGGCTCCTGATGTAGTGGATAGCGATGTGGCCGGTTATTATTCTGATTTTAATTATGACGAAGGATCTGATTATTATAATTCCATCATCAATGGCCGCGATTATGGCAAAGTAGTTCTTGATTTTAGTCAAATTGCTTCTGGCACCATGCCCCTTCAATGCGAAAATAGTGGAGCTGTTGTTGCTGCCTTTCGCCATGTAACCATTATTACCAATGGAATTTTTGATCATGATCTTTTCAATGCTGGAAATACTTTAACAGCCTGTCTTCGTCGTTATGGGGATGTGGATGTTGATGCAGGAAGACAAGAAGATAGCGATGACGATGGAAGCCCCGATGATGAAGATTGTAACGATAATGATGCTACTATTTATCCAGGTGCCACTGAAATTTGCGATGATAAAGATAACGATTGCGACGGACAAATTGATGAGGCCGAAGATTTAGACACCGATGGTGATGGTAATGTATGCGAAGACGATTGTAACGAAGGCGATGCCAATCAAAACAATACCGAAGTGTGTGATGATGGCTATGATAACGATTGCAATGGAATGACAGACGAATACGATGATGCCTGCCAAGATGATCCTAATACCGATAACGATGGTGATGGTTCTTTGAGTGGTGATGATTGTGATGATAACGATGCCACCGTTTATCCAGGTGCCACCGAAGTTTGTGATGGCAAAGATAACGATTGTAACGACGTGATTGATGATCTGGATGCCGATGGTGACGGTTATTACTCTGATTGTGAAGAGGAGACTGCAGAAGCTGGTGATTGCGATGATAGTAATGCCAGCATTAACCCAGCTGCTACCGAAGTATGTGATGGCGTGGATAACGATTGTAACGATATTGTGGATGATGTGGATGCCGATGGTGATGGCTATTATGGTTGTACCACCAGTGAAACCCCCGATTGTAACGACAACGATTCAGGCTTAACCACAGCTTCTTCGGAAGTGTGTGATGGCATCGATAACGATTGCAATGGTACAGCCGATGATATGGGAACTGTATATGCCGATGCTGACGGTGATGGCTATGGTGATCCCAGCGTTTCTGCCGATGCTTGCAGTGCCCCCGATGGTTATGTTGATAATAGTGGGGATTGTGATGATGGTGTTGCCTCTACCAATCCTGGTGCAAGTGAACTGTGCGAAAATGGTGTAGATGATAACTGCGATGGTTTAGTTGATGGTGACGATACCATTACGTGTGCAGGATCAGCAACACCCCCAGATGAAATCGAAAGCACTAACTTCCTAGAAGGTGGAGCAGGCGGATGCCAACTTGGTTCCAATACTCATCAAGCTAACCCCATTATCGTACTCTTAGTTCTCATGGCTTTGATGGTACCAGCTCTCATTCGAAGAAATACAGTAAAGTAAAAAAACGGGTCCTGTCATTGAGGGATACCTTTAATTTTTTGTTCCTGCGGAACTCCTCGCCCCTCGATTTCTCTTGGGGCTCGTCAGACAGTCCTCGGAATCAAAAAATTAAAGGTATCCCTCACGCCACCCGTTTTTTTACTACTAGGTCACCCATTCTTCACACAACTTTTTCAAAATAAAGCCGATAACTCATAGAGAAGAAAGGTGCGCCTATTGTCCTGTAACGCACTGCCCCATTGGGAAGAGGTATCAGTTTATGAAAAATATTTTTCGTGGCTTATTTGGTATTTTATTAGTGGTTTTGAGTTTTTTGGCCACTAAGCCCGCCTTTGCTGGTTACTGCATGGTAACTGACGGAAACGATTCTTCAACCGATGATGCTAGCCTTCGTTTTATCGTAGAAACAGTTTTCAATAAAGCAGGGGACGATGATGCCTGCGAGCCTCCTTCTAAAGATGGTGAAGCCAACGATGACTCCGATTATTTTGCTCAAGTGATTGTATTTGCCACCGCCGAATGGGGTTGGGAAAACGATGTTAATAAAATTACTCTTGGTTCTGATGAAAAGAAAGACAATCCCTTAACCTTCACTAATTCTTCCGATAATCTGGCCCTTGGAAACTGGGCTCCAGAAGTTGTTACCGATAGCAGCGCTTATTTTGAGTACGATAGTTCAACTGATTATTACACTTCTATTAGCGAAGGACGCGACTACGGTGCAATTACCATTAATGGTAAAACAAATTTTAGTTCAGGTGTTTCTCCTTTAAAATGTGATGGAGCCGTAGAGATTGTAGTGCGTCATATCACCATTCAAACTAATGCCGTATCCTACAATGTGATGTTTCATCCCGATTATCAAACCACAGAAACCAACTGCTTAGTGGATGGTGGTGATGTAACAGTAGAAGCTGGATTTGTTGATGGTGATGAAGATGGTTATAACAGCGATGAAGATTGTGATGATACTAATGCTGCTATTCATCCTGATGCCACAGAATGGTGCGATGAAGTTGATAACGATTGTGATGGCTTAATTGATGATGACGATTCTGATGTGGATGATCAAACAACCTGGTATGCCGATAGCGATGGTGATGGCTATGGTGTTGATGATGAAGCCACTAATACCCAAGCTTGCAGCCAACCTACAGGGTATGCGGGTGAAACTGAAGACAGCAGTTGTGATGGGGATGCTACTCAAAACCCAGGAGCCGAGGAAATTTGTGATGACGAAATAGACCAAGATTGCGATGGAGTAGACGAAAGTGAAGCCGATGGCGATGAATGTACGCCAAGTGCCCAATCCCAAACTGACGATGATGGTGATGGTTATTGCGAAAGCACCGTTAGCTGCTCTGATGGATCAACCATTGGAGATTGCGATGATGCCGATGCTCTTTACCATCCAGATGCAGAGGAAGCCTGTGTAGAGGGTACACCTGATTACGATTGTGATGGAAGCGCAGGTTCAGAAGATGCCGAGTGTTCAGATACCACGGACGTTGATGATGATGGCGATGGTTATTCAGAAGCCGAAGGTGATTGCGACGATGCCAATGCTGCCAGATCTCCTGGCATAGCCGAAGTGTGTGATGATGCCGGGGTTGATGAAGATTGCGATTCTTCAGCTGATGATGCCGATTCGGATTGCTCTGCCTCACCCGATACCGATAACGATGGAGATGGCTATACCGAAAATGATGGTGATTGCGATGATACAGCGAGTAGCATTTATCCTGGTGCCGAAGAAGACATTACCGATTTTGTCGATAACGATTGCGATAGCCTTGTAGATGAAATTATCGCCGATATTGCAGCCGAAGAAGGTGACAATGATGGTGGTGGGTGCTCTATGAATTCACGCTCACCTGCCCATATTCCTGGCATACTTGTTGTATTGGTAGGATTGATGAGTGTGGTGTGGATGCGGCGCAGCCGAAATTCCCTAGACATTTAAAAACAATTTGATTATTTCAAGGGGTTTCCTATGGAAAACCCTTCTAATTTACTTCAGAATTTTGAGAACTCCTGCCGTCTTCGCGGAAAGGCTCCTTGTCTTCGTTTTAAAGAAGGAAACAAATGGGTTTCACTCAATTGGAATGAGGTTTATTCCAAAGTGCTTGATCTGGTTGGTGGCTTAGCCAAGCTTGGCATTAAGCCCGGAGATCGAGTGGGTATTTTTTCCCATACTTGCTATGAATGGACTTTAGCTGATTTAGCTATTTTGGGTTGTGCCGCCATTACGGTTCCCATTTACGAATCCACAACAGCAGATGGAGTTGCTTATATCCTTCAAAACTCAGGTGCTAAAATTGTTTTTGTTCAAAACGCCCTTCAATTAGAAAAAATAAAATCTCACTTAAAAAATCTTCCCGAACTTTCACAAATGATTATTTTTACAGAAAGTGAAGCCGGGGCCTTTTTAAACCAAGAAGGAGTTTACGCTCTTTCTCAGGTTTTTCTTTTAGGGAGCGGGGGAGGCGAGTCTATTTTTAAAACTCATCTTAAAACTCTTAACAAAAATTCGGATGCCTCTTTTGTTTACACTTCTGGTACTACAGGCCCACCTAAGGGAGCTATTCTTACTCATGGAAATTTTTTGGCAGAAATTAATGGCCTTAAAACCATGTTGGATTTTCCTAGTTATATCGAAAACCTTCTTTTTTTACCTTTGGCCCATATCTTGGCACGGGTAGTTCAATTTGCTCAGATGGAATTAGGTTTTGTGCAATGCTATGCCGAAAGTATTGATAAACTGATGGATAATATTTCAGAGGTAAAACCTCATCTGATGGCTTCTGTTCCCCGCATTTTTGAAAAAATTCATACACGTGTTATGAATGGCTTGGAAGGTGGGTCTCGTTTTAAGAAAGCCATGTTTAATTGGGCTGTGAAAGTAGGAAGTAAAAGAGCAGAATTAAAACTTCAAAAAAAATCCATTCCCCTTTCTCTCATGTTAGCTTGGATTCTGGCATATCGTTTGGTTTTTTCCAAGTTACACAAACGAATGGGAGGAAGAATTGATTATTTTATTTCCGGAGGCGCTCCCTTTGCTAAAGACATTGGAGATTTTTTCCAAGCCGCAGGCTTTACCATTCTTGAGGGCTATGGATTAACAGAAACCACGGCTGCCATTACTGTAAATACAAAAAAAGAACTAAAGATAGGCACGGTAGGTAAAATGCTTCCTGGAGTAGAAATTAAGATTGCATCGGATGGTGAAATTTTAGCCAAGGGACCGGTGGTTTTTAAGGGGTATTATCAACTGCCTGAAGATACAAAAAGCGCTCTTACGTCTGATGGATGGTTTCATACAGGAGATATTGGGGAGTTTGATAATGATGGTTTTTTAAAAATTACAGATCGTAAAAAAGATATTATTGTAACAGCAGCGGGTAAAAATGTAGCTCCCCAAAATATTGAAAGCCTGATTAAAACTGATCCCATGATTTCACAAGTGATGGTGCATGGAGATAAAAGAAAATTTCTTTCAGCTTTGGTTACTTTAAATAAAGATCAACTGCTGCATTATGCACAGGCTCATCATATTTCTTTTCAAAATTATTCCGACCTTGTGAAAAATGAAAAAGTATATCTATTAATCAAAGGGCGTATTGAAGAAAAAAATAAACAATTGGCAAAATATGAAACGATTAAAAAATTTGCCATTCTTGAAAATGATTTTTCCATAGAAACTGGAGAATTAACTCCCACGTTAAAGGTAAAAAGAAAATTTACCTCAGAAAAATATAAAAATTTAATTGATCAGTTCTACCAAGAATAAAAACTAAAAGGAGGTTTCATGAATCAAACTCAATCTCAATCTCAAGGAAGTGGCTTGGCCCCTAATGTGGCAGCCCTTTTATGTTATGTATGCCCCATATTAACAGGGATTATTTTTTTAATCCTGGAGAAAGAAAACCAAAAGGTTCGCTTTCATGCTTGGCAGGCTCTTATGTTTGGGGTTACTTCCATTGTAGTTCAAATTGGTTTTTCAATTTTGGGAGCCATTTTGGGAGCCATTGCTAGTTTCTTAGGCGCTATCTTAGCCATCCTTTCTCCCATTGTTTGGTTGGTCTTTTTTGTTTTTTGGATTGTGTGTATGGTAAAGGCCTACCAAGGGGAGCAGTATAAATTGCCTTTGTTGGGCGACATGGCTGAAAAGCAAGCTGCAAAGGGATAAACGTGGCATTTATTGCGGCCTTGCTTATTTTGTCCGCTGGATTTTGGATAACACCTGCAGAAGTTGAAAGTATTCCTCTTTGTGTTTTTCATTTCTTAACAGGGTGGGATTGCCCTGGTTGTGGATTAACACGAAGTTTTTTATCCATGAGCAGGCTCCACCTTGTGGATGCTATTCGTTTTAATGCAGCAGGGCCCATTCTTTATGGAGCCCTTTTTGTTTATGCTGTTAATCTTTGGTTTCGTCTTCTTGGTTCTAAACGGCACATTCAATTTACATTCCCCTTTTTCCCTCATTTGCTTGTGATTATTTTGATGGGGCAATGGGTAGTTAAAAGTATTCATCATTTTATGATTGAATTTTAAGGTAGTTCAGATAGAAATTACAAATGGAGGATATCTTATGGCATTGACAGCGAAACAAATTTTCCAAGAAAAAATCGCAGAAAAACTGAAATTAAACGCAGATAAAATTCAAAGCATGCAAGTCATTTATGAATTTAAGTTAACAGGTAGTGAAGAATGTACCTGGACACTCGATCTAACTCAGCCTGGCGGGGTTATCAGTGAGGGTTCTTCTGGGAAGGCTGGGTGTACAGTGACTATCAATGTGAATGATTTGGCTGATATTGTAGAGAAAAAATTGAACCCTCAAATGGCCTTTATGTCCGGTAAACTCAAAGTGGCTGGAGATATGGGGTTAGCTCTTAAGCTAGGCAATATTCTCTAGAAAAATCTTTGCATTCTCTCGTCAAAAGTATGTTGGACGGTGATAAGAGGGCGCTTTCCCGTCTCATGACCTATGTTGACAATCGTCACGAAGATTTAATTTCCATCATGAGTGATGTGGTTGACCATGCCAAGGGTGCGTGGCGTATTGGTGTAACAGGCCCGCCTGGATCGGGCAAGTCTACCCTTGTTGACAAGCTCATTGGAATTTACCGAAGCGAAGGACTTAAAGTAGGGGTGGTAGCCATTGATCCTAGTTCGCCTTTTACAGGGGGGGCTGTTTTAGGAGATCGTATTCGCATGATGGATCACGGTGGTGACGACGGTGTTTTTATTCGTTCCCTTGGTTCACGGGGTTCTCATGGAGGCTTATCTCGTGCCACACGTGATGTTGTTTTATTGATGGATGCTTTTGGTTTTGATGTTATCCTTATAGAAACTGTGGGTGTGGGGCAAACCGAATTAGACATTATGGCTGTGGCTGATACTACGGTTGTGGTTTTGGTTCCTGAATCAGGCGACACGATTCAAACCATGAAAGCAGGACTGATGGAAATTGCCGATGTTTTTGTTGTTAATAAAGCCGATCGTGAGGGGGCCGATCGTATTTATGCCGAGCTTGCATCTCTTTCACAACTTTTTTCACATGTTCAAATTCCTGTTTTTAAAACAGAAGCCATACATAAAAAGGGAATTGAAGAACTGGTTCTCGAGTTGAAAAAATTAAAAACAAAAAAATCGAGCAAACATTTCAAAAATCTTCTCGTTGAAGAAACTCTCGATGTTTTTTTATCCGAACTGGCTACTCATGTTACCCAAGAATTAAGTACCAAGGGAAAATTTAAAAAACAATATACTGCACTAACAGCTAAACATAAAAATCCTTATCGATGTGCACACGATTTGATAAAATTTTTTTTAAGGAGATTGCATGGCAAAACTAACCATTAAAAATCCTGCTACAGGTGAGTTTTTAGGTGAGGCCCCCATTTTAAGTGAGTTCGAAGTTAAATCAGCTGTAGCTATTGCTTTAAAGGCCTATCCCTCATGGAGAGATTTGGGTTTTGAAGGCAGAGCTAGTTTACTACTCAAGGCCAGATCTCTTTTACTTACACGGATGGAAGAACTAAGCATTCTTGTTTCAAAAGAGAACGGGAAACCCTTGCTAGAAGCCATTGCACAGGATGTAATGCTTTTGATGGAAGTAATTACTTACTATGCCAAAAATACAAAAAAGATTTTAAGAAAAGAAAAAGTGCGTGTGGGTAAATGGGCCTTTATGGGTCATCATAGTCATATCGAATACGAACCCAGAGGAGTGATTGGTGTGATAGGGCCTTGGAATTATCCTGTGTCTAATCCCTTTGGTCCTGCGGTGATGGGGCTTATGGCTGGTAATGCTGTTTTAGTAAAACCTTCTGAGTTTACTCCTCTTACAGCTTTAAAGGTGGGCGAAATTTTTCATGCAGCTGGTATTCCAAAAAATATTTTTCAAATTATTACAGGTGATGGATCTACCGGTGCTGCTCTTTTAAAATCAGGGGTTAATCATATTAGTTTTATTGGTTCGGTTAAAACAGGAAAAAAAATTATGGCACTGGCCAGCGAAACTTTAACTCCCATTACTTTAGAGTTGGGTGGAAAAGATCCTTTGATTGTTTGCTCCGATGCCGACCTTGATTTAGCTAGTTCGGCGGCTGTGTGGGGAGCTTTTTCTAATAGTGGCCAAGTGTGTGCCAGTATTGAGAGAGTGTATGTACACGAATCGATTTTGGATGCTTTTACTCACATGGTTGTTGAAAAAACAAAAAAATTAAAACAAGGGCCCAGCCTTTCTCCTACCACCGATTTAGCTTCGATGACGGCTCCCATGCAGGTTGCAATTGTTGAAAAACATGTGGAAGATGCCAAAGCGGGTGGTGCTCATGTGTTATTTGGAGGTACAAGAAGAAGAGATTTAGGACCTCAATTTTTTACTCCCACCATTTTATCAAATGTAAATCCAAATTCTCTTGTGATGAGAGATGAAACCTTTGGGCCCATATTGCCCTTGGTGCCTTTTAAAACAGAAAATGAAGCCATTGCCATGGCTAATGATTCGCCTTATGGCCTTAACGCCTATGTGTGGACAAGGGATGTGGAAAGGGGCATGAGAATTGCTTCTCAAATACAGGCAGGGACAGTGAATGTAAATGAAAGTTTGTTTAGTTTTGGTGTTCCACAAACTCCCTGGGGTGGAGTAAAAGAAAGTGGTTTAGGAAGAACGCATGGAACCATTGGCCTGATGGACATGGTGACGATGCGTCATGTGTATGTGAATAAAAGACCATCGAAGAAAAATAGTTTTTGGTGGTTTCGTTATTCCGGCAATAAAGTTGAAATGCTTGAAGGTTTATGTTGGATGCTTTTTGGTAGTGGCTTAGAACGCCTGCGTGGTTTTTGGCGCTATTGGAGGTCTTCTCGCAAGGTTTCCACCCTTTGAAATTCCAATCTTTTTTCACTTTAAATCTTTACTCAATAGTCCTTGACATTACAGGGAGTAGCAGTATAAGCACTTGATTTTGTTTGAAATATTGCTGTCGGTATTGGTTAAAGTTTGAGACTGTTCAAAATTTTAACGGGGCACAGAAATTTTTTTAGACAAGGAGCCTTGAGGAAGGCACCGGAGACGTACTTAGAGTGTACGTTGAGGATGCCAGACGAGAGGCGACGCAGTATAAAGAAATTTATGTGCCCCGAGTTAGGCGCGTAGCTCAGTGGTGCAGCTCAAAACCTGCCGAGCGAGTAGCGAGGATTAAAGATTTTGAGCTGGCATAAGTTCGTAGAGTTTTTGAAGGTGTCTTAAATAGGCGCGTAGCTCAGTGGTAGAGCACTTGCTCGACACGCAAGGGGTCGACGGTTCAATCCCGCCCGCGCCTACAGAAAAAATATGGTGTGTAGACCAGGACATGAAAATGATTCCCTAGAGCGTATGCGGCATTCTTGTGCTCATATTTTAGCTGATGCTGTAACTCAGCTTTACCGAGGGGTTAAGGTTACAATTGGTCCTTGTGTGGACAATGGTTTTTATTATGATTTTGATTATAGTAAACCCTTTACCCCAGAAGATTTAGAAAAAATCGAAGCCAAGATGGCGGAGATTGTAAAAAAAAATACGCCTTTTTCCAGAAAAGAATTATCTCGCAAAGAGGCGCTTTTGTTCTTTGACAAGCGGGGAGATAAATACAAGGTAGAAATCATTCAGGGTTTACCTGAAGATGAAAAAATTTCCATTTATGATCATGGTAGTTTTGTTGATCTGTGCCGTGGGCCTCATCTTAATTCCACGGGAGAGATTGGTGTTTTCAAACTTTTAAGTGTGGCTGGTTCTTATTGGCGTGGTGATGAAAAAAGAGAACGATTGCAGCGTATTTATGGAACTGCTTTTGCCAGCCAAAAAGAATTGGAAGTGCATTTAGAAAAGTTGGAAGAAGCCAAAAAACGAGATCATCGCAAACTAGGAAAAGACTTGGAGCTTTTTACATTTTTTCCAGAGGCACCAGCTTCACCTTTTTTCTATCCCAAGGGAACTTTGATTTTAAGATTTATTGTAGATTATTTAAGGGATTTATACCGAAACGAGGGATATCAAGAAGTGATAACACCAGAAATTATGGATATTTCTCTTTGGGAAAAATCGGGGCATCTTGCTCACTTTAAAGAAAACATGTATTTTACGGAAATTGAAAATCGTGAGATGGCCGTAAAACCCATGAATTGTCCGGGTCACTGCCTTATGGTAGCTGAAAGGAAGTGGTCTTATCGCGAGCTTCCGTTAAGGCTTGCTGATTTTGGAAGGCTTCATCGCTATGAGAGAAGTGGGGTTACTCATGGGCTCACCAGGGTTAGAACTTTTTGTCAGGATGATGCTCACATTTTTTGCACACCCGAGCAGATGGAAGGGGAAATTGAGAAGTTTATTTTTTTAGTAGAAAAGGTATACAAGATTTTTGGTTTTGAAGAAGTCTTAGTGGCGCTTGCTACAAGACCAGAACATTATTTAGGAGATTTAGAAAATTGGAATAAGGCCGAAAAAATTTTAGAACTATCTTTGAAAAAAGCAAAGTTGGCCTACACCTTAAATCCAGGTGAGGGTGCTTTTTATGGCCCTAAAATTGAATTTCAAGTAAAGGATGCTTTGGGGCGTCCTTGGCAATTAGGCACCCTCCAAGTGGACTATTCTATGCCCGAGCGTTTTGGTTTAGAATACATTGGAAGCGATGGGGCAAGCCATAGGCCAGTTATGCTTCATCGGGCTATTTTAGGTTCTTTGGAAAGATTTTTAGGCATTTTGTTAGAGCATAGTGCAGGAGCCTTTCCTTTATGGTTGGCTCCAATTCAAGTTGAATTGATTCCCATTACAGAAGCACAAATTGCTTTTGCAACTCAGCTTGAAAGAGATTTAATTAAAGAAAATTTTCGGGTGCATATTGATGGCCGAAATGAAAAACTGGGGCTTAAAATTAGGGAAGCGCAATTAAAGAAAATTCCCTACATGGCTGTTATTGGGGCCAAAGAAGAAGAAAAAAGTGTTTTGGCTATCAGGCACCGAAAAGAAGGTGATTTGGGTCAAATGAATTTATCCAGTTTTTTGGATAGATTAAAAAAAGAACAAAAACCCTTTTAACTTGTTTCTACTGGGTGGCCACAGGGGGCCGCTCCTACTCTAGAGACGGTGAATTGGTGTTTTGCTAGGAGGCAATATTTTTCCACGTCCGCGTCGTTTTTTCCAGAGGAAGCCCTCTGGACCAAGGGTGAATGATGAAATTAGAGTTCCACAAGTAAGGCTTATTGGATCGGATGGCAAGCAATTGGGATTATTTGCAACTGATGGAGCCATTAAGCTTGCCAGGGAGGAAGGGCTTGATTTAGTAGAGCTAGATCCCAATGCAAAGCCTCCAGTTTGTAAAATTGTTGATTATGGCAAGTACAAGTACATGCTGCAAAAGAAACAGCACGAAAGTAAAAAGCATCAGATTGTGGTGCATATAAAAGAAATTAAAATCAGGCCCAATATTGATGAACACGATATCGAATTTAAGTTAAGACATGTAAAACGCTTTTTGGGTGATAAAGACAAGGTTAAGGTTACCGTTCAATTTCGTGGTCGTGAAATTCAGCATGTAGAGCGAGGAATGGATGTGTTAAAGAGATTTATTAAAGAAACAGAAGATGTGGGACAAATCGATACTCCACCCAAGTTAGAAGGTAAGAGTATGTCGATGATCTTATCACCTCTTAAATAAGGAGTTTGAATGCCAAAGTTAAAAACAAATCGTGGGGCAAAAAAAAGATTTCGTCCTACCAAAAATAAAATTAAGTACTCTAAGGCCAAGCGGAGACATTTGCTTGAGTCTAAGAGTCCTAAGAAATCACGCGATATGAGAAGGGCCACCTATGTGCATCCAAGCAATATTCGTCAGGTGAGAGCCATGCTTCCCTACGCGTAGGCTCCTGAAAAACGTTTCGAGGTTAAAGATGATTCTTTAAGAGTCACACCGTAGGAACAAGAAAGGTAAGTATGTCACGCGCAACTAATAATCCTGCTTCTCATCGAAGAAGGAAAAAAATCCTCAAGGAAACAAAGGGATTTCGTGAAAGTCAGGGAAAACACATTCGCAAGGCCAGCGAAAAACTAAGAAGGGCCTGGCAATTTGCCTATCGTGACAGGCGGGTGCGTCGTCGTGAAATGCGTTCTCTTTGGATCACTCGTATTGGGATTGCATCCAAGGAGTTAGGTGTTTCTTATTCGCGTTTGATCAATGGGCTTAAAAAAGCACAGATCAATCTGGATCGGCGTATTTTATCTGAATTGGCAATGCACCAACCCCAGATTTTTAAGGAAATTGTTGACCGGGTGAGATGAACGAGCTTCATCAAAAATTAGAAAGTTTGAAGGGCCAAGCCCTGCAAGCTTTTTTAAACGAAAAAACAGCTGATTCTCTTTATCAGATGAAGGTTTATTTTTTGGGGAAGAAGGGTCTTTTAACTGACATCCTCAAGGATTTAGGAAAACTTCCACCAGAGGATCGTCCTCAAGTTGGAGCCTTGGCCAACCAACTTAAAAACGAGCTAGAAAAAACCTATCAAAGCCGCTTAAACGAAATTCAAAGAACCGAAGTAGAACAAAAACTCAAAAGTGAATCCATCGATGTAACTCTTCCTGCTGTTGGTGTTTGCAAGGGGAGTATTCATCCGGTGAGCCAGATACTTACTGAAATTTGTTCTTTATTTGCCGATATGGGTTTTGATATTTTTGAAGGCCCGGAGATTGAAACAGATTATTATAATTTTGAAGCATTGAATATTCCAAAAGATCATCCTACCAGGGATATGCACGATACTTTTTTTCTACCTGATCAAAGAGTGCTTCGTACCCATACTTCACCTGTTCAAATACGTTTGATGGAAAAAGAAAAACCTCCTCTTCGGATGATTGCTCCGGGAGTTGTTTATCGCCGTGATTCAGACGTTACTCATACGCCCATGTTTCATCAGGTGGAGGGTCTTGTGGTGGATGAAAATATCACCTTAGCTCACTTAAAAGGTGTGGTCGAAACTTTTTTAAGAAAAATTTTTGATTCTAAAACCAGGGTAAAATTTCGTCCTAGTTTTTTTCCTTTTACTGAACCTTCAGCTGAGGTGGATATTGGATGTGTTTTTTGTAAGGGGGATGGTTGCCGTGTGTGTAAGCAAACGGGCTGGTTAGAAATTATGGGTTGTGGCATGGTGGATCCAGAAGTTTTTTGCTCTGTTTCCATCGATTCTGAACGCTATACTGGTTTTGCTTTTGGGATGGGAGTTGAACGTATTGCCATGCTTAAACTTGGCATTGATGATATTCGTCTTTTTTTCGAAAACGAAATCGATTTTTTAAAACAATTTTAAATGAAGATATCTTACTCTTGGCTTAAAGAAATACTTCCTGGTTTAAAGGCGCACCCCCAGGCTTTAGGGGAACGTCTTACAAATGCAGGGATTGAAGTTGAAGCTGTAACCAATTTAGCTGATAGCTATAAAAATATTGTGGTGGGGGAGGTGGTAGAATTAAACCGCCATCCCAATGCTGAAAAGCTTTCTGTTTGCAAAGTTTCTACGGGCAAGGAAGTTTTTCAGATTGTGTGTGGGGCTTCTAATGTTCTACTACATGGCAAATATCCTCTGGCTAAAATTTCAGCCAAGCTTCCCAATGGAATGGTTATTGCCACAGCAAAACTTCGGGGAATTGATTCGTATGGAATGTTGTGTTCGGCTTCTGAATTAGGATTAGAAGGAGAGAAGGGTTTATTAGAACTTCCTTCCCATGTAAAACCTGGCGAAGAATTTGCAAAAGTGTATGGTTTTCATGACACCATTTTAGAAATAAGTCCCACTCCCAATCGAGGGGATGTTTTAAGTCATTTTGGTTTAGCAAGAGAAATTGCTATTTTGTATGGACTCCCCTTAAAAACAAAGGATATTAAACTTAAAAAAGAATCAAAAATATCTCCTCTTAAGGTTCGAATCGAAAATAAAAAGGGATGTTATCGTTATGCTGCAAGGGTGATTTTGGGAGTTCAAATAGCACCTTCGCCTTTGGTACTTCAAAGAAGATTAGAAAATTTAGGACTTCGTTCCATCAATAATGTAGTGGATGCCACTAATTTGATTCTTTTGGAATGGGGGCATCCTGTTCATGCCTTTGATTTGGATAAGATTGAAGGATCTCAAATGATTATTCGTCATGCCAAGGATAATGCATCTTTTAAAACCTTAGATGGTGTAGAAAGAAAATTAGAATCCAATGATTTGGTTGTTGCTGATGCAGTTAAGCCTTTGGCCTTAGCGGGTATTATGGGAGGGGAGGATTCTGAAGTTACAAATGCGACGAAGAATATTGTTTTAGAAGTGGCTGCTTTTTCTGAATCCAGTATTAGACAAACCTCAAGAAGACTTGGAATTTTAACAGAATCATCTTATCGTTTTGCTCGTGGGGTTAGTGCTTCTCAAGTTGATTTGGTGATGGAGCACTTAACAGAATTAATTTTAGAATTGGCTGGAGGAAATGCGTATTCTAAAATTGATTTATATCCTGTTTGTCAAAAACCAATTTCTCTTTCTTTTCGTAAAGCCAGGTTAGAAAAAATTTTAGGAACTTCTTTTTCTTCTTCTCATGTTTTATCTCTTTTTCGTGGGCTTGGTTTTAATCCTAAAAAAAATAAAACTGGATTTCGTGTTACCATTCCTCCACATCGTTTTGACCTAACAAGAGAGATTGATTTGATTGAAGAGGTGGTGCGTTTTACTGGTTTTGATGCGCTGCCTTCCCGGCTGCCGTTTTTTGAAGCGAGGCCAATTTACAGAGATGCTGGGCTTGTTTTTTCTCAAAAAGCAGCTGAGTTTTGGAAGGCGCAGGGTTTTCGTGAAACCATTCATTATAGTTTTATTGATCCGGCTTTTCTTTCGCAGTTGGGCCTTGCTGGTGGTTTAAAGCTGACAAACCCTTTAAGTAGTGAGCTTTCTGTTTTAAGGCCAACCCTTTTAGCTTCTCTTTTACAAGGCTATTTAAGCCTTGCCCCCAGGTATGGGAGTGATCTGCGTCTTTTTGAGGTGAGAAAAATCTTTAATGAAAGGGGAGAAGAAAAATTAACCCTGGCTGGTCTTTACTCAGGGAAAAAGGATATGGATAATTGGCAACACACTTCAGATAAACTAGGGTTTTATGAGGGCAAGGGCTGGTTAGAATCCTTTCTTAATTTTTTAGGTGTGCAAGGAGTATGGAAGCCTGCACAGATGCCTCTGTACCATCCTGGAGAAAGCTTGGCTTTGTACAATGAAGCAGGGGTTAGTGTGGGGCACTTGGGGCTTTTACATCCACACATTCAAACAGCCTTAAAACTAGGAAACTCACCCTATATTTTTGAAATTGAAGCCTCCCCAATACTTAAAAATATAAATAAAAATCTATTAAAATACAATAAGATAACGCAGTTTCCTAAAGTAATACGTGATCTATCTCTTGTGGCTTCTACAGCGTTATCTTATCAGGAAATTTTAGATGAAATTAAACGCCAAAATCCATCATGGTTGGTTGATTTAAATTTAACTGATCTTTTTTCTGGAGGTAACTTGGCAGATGGCAAGCATTCTTTAACGATGAGTTTAACTTATCAGAACAATGAGCGGACTTTAACAGATGAGGAAGTAAATCGTGTGCATTTTGATTTAGTAGAAAAACTAACAAAAAGCTTAGCAGTTGAACTTCGGTAGAAAAACATTAGAAAAAACAAGTTGTTTTCTGTTTTCATTTTGGATAACATAATTAAATTATTAAGCTTTTGGTGGTGGTTTAAAGGAGGGTTAAATGACCAAGGCTGAGATCGTTGAAACTGTCTACGAAAAAATTGGTTTTTCCAAAAAGGAAGCTGCAGAGATTGTTGAGATGGTATTTGATACCATGAAAGAAACTTTGGAGCGTGGAGAAAAAATAAAAATTTCTGGCTTTGGAAATTTTGTTGTTCGTCAAAAAAGACCCCGCATTGGAAGAAATCCTCAAACTGGTGAAGAAATTGAAATTACAGCCCGTAAGGTTTTAACCTTTAAACCTTCTCAAATTTTAAAAATGGCTCTCAATAAGTAAATGAAAATGCCTACTATTCCCGATATTCCCGACAAACTTTATTTTAAAATTGGAGAAGTGAGTGAACTGATTGGAGTGAAACCCTATGTTTTGCGTTACTGGGAAACTGAGTTTAGGGATATTGCGCCTGTAAAATCTCGCACTCAGCAACGCCTTTATCGCAAGCAGGATGTAGAACTTATTTTTAAAATCAAAGATCTGCTTTATAATCAACGCTTCACTATTAATGGTGCCAGGCAAAAATTAAAGGACGAAAATAAAAGATCCAGATTTGAGTCTCAAAAAGAAGGCGATCAATTAGGTTTGGGTTTAGCCGATGATTCCTTGATTGCTGTTGGGCATTTAAAGGAAGTTTTAAATAGCCTGAAAGTGATCAAAAAAGAAATGACTCAAGGACAAATCTAGTTTATCCAAGTCATTAAAGAAGGGATCTCAGAGAAGCGTACCAAGTATTCCCTGTAGTCTTTGAATGGAGAGGCTTTTATGGCTCCATCTTTCAACTCAAAATCCCTCAATCGTGTGAGTAAAAAACGCAGTGCACTCTCAAAAAGATAATATTCAAAAGAAGATTTTTCCTCTTTTGTTAAAACACGTACCGATTGATAGCCTGTTAGGAAAGCTTGTACCCTTGGCTTTATGAAATTTTTCTGATTATGGCAAAGCGCATGGATGCCCACTGCAATATCAAATAAAAAAGGTCCAAATCCAGCTGCCTCAAAATCAAGCATGCCTGTTAGTTTTCCTCTAGAAAATAAAATATTTTCAGCAAAAAGATCGGCATGAATTAAACCCGAGGGGATCTTTTTATTTTTATTTTGAAGAATAATTTTAAGCCACTGACCTACCATGAGATCGATGGCGGGATGTTTTTTAATCAGTTTTTTTCGGATTTGAAAGTAAACCCTTTTAAGTTCTTGTGGTGAAAAACGATGCTCTGGAAGAGAGATGTTTTTTGTTTTTTTATGAAGCAGGCCAAGGGCTTTTCCTATTTGTTTTAAGGCGGCAGGGGACAGCTTTTTTTGATCTATTGAAATTCCAGGAATTTGTTTAAAAAGAAGAATTGGTTTTTTGTGATAAAAAACAAAGAATTTTTGATTTGCTGTTTTAAGAGGAATGGGGGTTTGAAATTCTTTAATTTTTTTATCCAGGATTTTAAGTATTTTGATCTCTTTTTTAAGCCTGGGCAGTTTTGCTACCTCATCAACCTTAAGAAAAAAACTTTTTTTGGGATAATCGAGGCGATAATAAGTGTTTACTGTGCCTTCCACAATTCCCTTGGTTTTAACGGGAACTGGTAGACCAAACTGAGAGGCCAGTTTGGATAATTGTTTGGGAGTTATCAGGGTGTATTGTGCCATATCTAAAAAGTTGACCGTAATAAAGCCTGCTGCTAAATCAAATCTATGACAGAAGTATCCCCAATGGTCAAACAGTACCTGGATGTAAAAAAAAATTACCAGGATTCCATCCTTTTATTTCGATTGGGAGATTTTTATGAAATGTTTTTTGATGATGCTGTTTATGCTGCTCGGATTCTTGATTTAACTTTAACCAGCAGAAATAAGAATAAAGAAAATTCTATCCCTCTTTGTGGTATTCCGGTTCATGCTTCTCAAAGTTATATCAATAAACTTTTGCAAACAGGACATAAGGTGGCTATTTGTGAGCAGATTGAAGATCCTCAGTTGGCCAAAGGTATTGTTAAAAGAGAAGTGGTTAGTGTTTTAACACCAGGTGCTGTTTTGGATCCTGATTGTCTTGATAGCAAGAGCCCTCATTTTTTAGTTTCTGTGGTCATCAAACCCGGCTTCTATGGTTTGGGTATTGTTGATATTACAACGGGAATTTTCAAAGCTTGTGAATTACCCAATGAAGAAAAATTAATCGATGAGCTCAAAAGATTGGATCCCAAAGAAGTGATAATCTCAGAAGCGTCCAAAGATACTCCTTGGATGCATGCTCTCAAACATTCTAGCCAATTTCGGTTGAGTATTCTTGCGGGATGGCATTTTGATTTTGATTATTCCAAGGATTTACTTACAAGCTATTATGGTCTTAATTGGGAAGCCCTTGCCCTGGATGAGTTTCCCACGGCAACTATTGCCTTGGGTAGCCTTTTATCTCTTCTTAAAGAAAATAAAGTTTTAAAACCTGGCATGATTTCCAGACCAAAAATGTATTTTAATCGTTCGGGGCTTTTTTTGGACAAATTAGCTATTTCTAGTCTTGATTTAATCGATGAACAAAAAAACATGCAGTCGAAAGGTTCTCTTTTTTGGCTTCTTGATTGTGCCCAAACTTCTATGGGATCTAGGCTTATTCGCGAATGGATTTTAGCACCCTTAATCGACTTAGGAGAGATTAAAAAAAGACAAGAAGTTGTTTTGGAACTCGTGGAGGACTCTCATTTTTTAGGCAAATTAAAAGAAATTTTAAAGCAAATTTCTGATATAGAAAGAATTCAAAATCGTGTTATTGCACAAAGTGCCAATGCAAGAGATTTGATTTCTTTAGCTAGTTCTTTGCAACAAATTCCTTTTCTTATCGATTTGCTTAAAACATCCCGTACTCAGCTATTTAATGAACTAGCTGATGAGATGGATTGCTTAAAGGAGAATACAGTAAAAATACTCCAAACTCTTTTTGCAGATCCTCCTTTATCTCTCAAAGAAGGAAACCTTATTCGTGATGGAATAAATTTTTCTTTAGATGAATTAAGGGATATTGAAAAAAATGGTAAGTCTTATATTGCAAGTCTGGAAATTAAAGAAAGAGAAGCCAGTAAAATTTCTTCCTTAAAAATTCGTTATAATCGTGTTTTTGGTTATTACATTGAAATTACCAATACTCATAAAGATAAAATTCCGCTGCACTATATCCGAAAACAAACTCTTTCTAATGCCGAACGATTTATTACGCCAGAACTCAAAGAATATGAAGATAAAATCCTAGGTGCTTCAGAAAAAATTAAACAAATAGAATATCAAATTTTTGTGGATTTAAGAGAAGAACTTAAATTTCAAACTGAAAAAATCAAAAAAAATGCCCGGGCTATAAGTATGGTAGATGCCTTAAGTGCTTTGGCTTTTGTGGCCCTGGAGCGTCATTATGTGTGCCCTGAAATGACAAACGATACAATTTTAGAAGTTGAGGGAGGTCGTCATCCTTTAGTTGAAGCCCTTGTTACCGAAGAACCCTTTGTTCCTAATGATATCACCATGGGCGAGGATAAGAATTTACTTTTGATTACCGGCCCTAATATGGCTGGAAAATCCACAGTGATGAGGCAAACGGCATTAATTGTTATTATGGCTCAAATGGGATCTTTTGTTCCTGCAACAAAAGCTCGCCTTGGAATTGTAGATCGAATTTTTACACGGATTGGAGCTTCGGATTTTCTTCAAAAAGGACTCTCTACTTTCATGGTTGAAATGTTGGAGACGGCTTCTATTTTAAGAAATGCAACTTCAAAAAGTTTAATTCTTTTAGATGAAATTGGACGAGGGACTTCAACCTTTGATGGCCTTAGTATTGCTTGGGCTGTGGCTGAGATGATCCATGATGAAATTAAGGCGCGAACTCTTTTTGCAACCCACTATCATGAATTAACTGATTTAGCCTTGGAGAGAAAGGGTATTGCTAATTATCAAATGTTGGTTAAAGAATGGAATGGAAAAATTACCTTTTTAAGAGAATTAAAACCGGGTGCTGCTAATAGAAGTTATGGAATTTTTGTAGGACAAATGGCAGGACTCCCTCTTGCTCTTATTAAAAGGGCAAGGAAAATTTTATCTCTTTTAGAAGAGAAAGATTTAAGCTTTCAAACCCAGGTAGCTTTTAACTCTCATCAACCCACTCTTTTTGATGATGTCAATTTAGCCCAAAAAGAAATGATGGAAAAATTAAGACAAATTAATGCAGATGAATTATCTCCAAGGCAAGCTCTTGATTTGATTTATACACTTAAAAAAGAGCAGAAAAAAAATGGTTAACCAGAAACTTTTTTCTTATATCGAGTTTAATGAGGCCGATTTTAAACGTCATCTGCCCAAGCTTGTCTTTCATTCACAGCTAAGCCTTAAAGAAGATGTTCTTTGTTATCTTTCTTTATGCAAAGCTAATTTAAAAAAACTTCATCACAATTGGTCTAATTCTTCTTATCTGTTGGGCGTGCAAACCAAAATGGTGGATCGACTCATTTTATTTTTGTTTAATCACTTTGAAAAAGAAGTTGTAGCCAAGGAAAATTATTGTGGTCCAAGAGCTAGTTTGATTGCCTTGGGAGGATATGGCAGGGGAGAAATGAACCTTCACTCGGATATTGATCTTCTTTTTTTACATCCTAAAAAAAAGGGGGCTTATATTGAACAGTTAACTGAAAAGGTTCTCTACCTTTTATGGGATCTTAAAGTCGAAGTGGGTTATGCAACTCGTACCCCGGATGAATCCGCAAAACTTTTTTGTGAAGACGTTACCATTATGACTTCTCTGCTTGATGCTCGTTATTTAATAGGAGATGAAAATCTTTTTGTTGATTTAGAGGACAAGATAAAAAAAATACTTGTCTCAAAAAACATGGCTTCTAAATTGGTAGGTTTAAAACTTAAAGAGCGGAGAGAGAGAGTTAAAAATTATGGAGGTTCTGTTTTTGTTTTGGAACCAAACGTAAAAGAATGTGCAGGAGGCTTGCGTGATCTGCAAACTCCGCTTTGGATTGATAAAATTTTAGGCGGACCTGGAAGCTATGAAAATTTCAAGGAAAGAGAACTGATGAGTAACGATGCCTATAGCGCCCTTATTTATGCTAGAAATTTTCTATGGCGGGTGAGAAATGAACTGCATTTTCTTTTTGGAAAAAAGAATGATCTTTTAATTTTTGAAAAACAGGAACAAGTAGCTCCTGTTATGGGATTTAAAGATCAAAAAAGTGGTATCTTGGCTGTAGAAGAGTTTATGCAAAATTATTATAGCCAGGCCTACCAGGTAGAAGCCATTACCAGCATGATTAATAGGCGCTTAAGTTCTGGCCAAACAAAAATTGGTAAAATTTTGTCCAAAATAAGAACTAAAACTCTCGATGATTCTTTTCGTCTGATGGATGGACAAATTGTAGTGAAGCATCCAACAGATTTAGATGATCCTGTTTGTGTTCTTACACTTTTTAAATGGGTACAAGAAAAGGGATATGGTATTTCTCCCGAAACCAAGGATTATTTAAGAATCTTATCTGCAAGAATTAATGAAGACTTTCGAAGAAATTCCCAAGCGATAATTCTTTTTAGGCAAATGCTTAATACCTACAGGGGATTAGGCCAGGCTCTTTTTGCCATGCATGATGTTGGTTTTTTAGATGCTTGGATGCCTGAATTTAAAAAACTACGTTGTCGTGTTCAGCATGATATCTATCATATTTACACCATTGATACGCATTCTATTTTTGCTGTTGAAGAATTATCTAAACTGATCAATGGAGATTATGATGACAAATTTCCGTTTTATAAGCAGGTGATTGGAGAAGTAAAAAAACCAGAACTCTTAACTCTTGGTCTTTTTTTACATGATATAGGCAAGGGGGAAGGTGGAAACCATTCAGTAAAAGGTGCCCAGATTGCCAAATCAATCACAGAGAGGCTTAAATTTAATACTGAAGAATCTCAAGGTATTGATTTTTTAATTATCTCACATCTTTTAATGCCCCATCTTTCTCAGAGGCGTGATTTGGAAGATCAAGAATTAATTATCAAGTTTGCCCAATCTGTTGGTAATCTCGACAATCTTAATATGCTTTTTCTTTTAACTTGGGGGGATATTAGGGCAGTTGGTCCAGAAGCTTGGACGGATTGGAAGGGGGCCTTACTTGAAAAATTATATCTCAAAACAAAGGATCTTCTTCTTAAAGGTGAATATTCCAAAGAAACAGCAAAAGCCAGAGCTGATAGAATTCGCAAAGCCTTTTTGGAGCTTAAAAAAGACAAATATCCCGAAGAAGCATTAAAATCTTATCTTTATTCAATGGGGCTTCGTTATTTTTTTGCAGTTGAATTAGAGGATATGGAAGAACATTTTCTTCTTTTTAGACGCTTAATTGATGGTGAAAAAACAGTGGTAACCATTGTGCCAATTGAAAAAGACAAAATGAATGAGCTTCGCATTGTTACTCAAAGTAATTTGGATGTTTTTCCAAGCGTAACAGGTGTGTTGTTAGCTCATAATATCAACATTATTAAAGCAGATCTTTTTCAATCCCATGATGGTGATAGGCTTATTTTAGTGAGAACTACTGATGCAAATGCACAAATGATTCAAAATGAAGCAGTTTGTCAGAAAATTATTAATTCTATGGTGAGTATTCTTAATGGGGAAGGTCGTGTGGAAGAATTAATTCAAAAAAGAAAATTACCCGACTATCTTGCTAAAAAACCCCTTCAGAAAGCTCAAACTAAGGTGGTTATTGATAATGATGTTTCTGCTTATTACACTGTAGTTGATATTTATGCGCACGATCGCTTGGGACTTCTTTATGATATTGTTTACACCTTAAATAAACAAGGTTGTTATATTGATGTGTCTAAAATTACCACAAAGGTAGAACAGGTTTCTGATTCTTTTTATTTAAAAGATATTTTTGGTCAAAAAATTACCTCCAAAGAAAAATTAAAGCAGTTAAAGCTAGCTTTGGAAGCTGCTATTAATCCTAAACAAGAGCAAGGGGTTTTGGTATGTTAATTTGGTATTTTTTATTTGGAGCATCTCTTATTATTCTCTTATTTTTCTTTTTTTATTTACATCGGAGGGATCAAAAATATTTAGGTCTTTCTACAAAAGAAGCCATGGATGATGCCTTAAGAAAAAGTATTGAGGAAGAAAAGCAAACTTTTGATTTTCGAAAAAAGAAATTTAATTCAAAAATTGCAAAGGTGAAACAAAAACAAAAAGCATGAACCCAAATTTGCCGAAAATAGCTCTTGTTGGAAGGCCCAATGTAGGAAAATCAACTTTGTTTAACCGTTTCATTGGGCGAAGACTAGCTTTAGTTGATGATACGCCTGGTATTACACGTGATCGTCGTTATGGGACCATGAATTGGGCTGGAATGGATTACACCGTTATTGATACAGGTGGCATGGAAGAAAGTAGCCATGAACTTAAAGCAGCAGTAACCAAAGGGGCCATAGCAGCTCTTCATGAAGCAGATTTGATTATTTTTGTAGTTGATGGAAGAAGCGGTATTGTGCCACAAGATCTCAATTGGCTTAAAAAAATTCGTCAGATCCAAAAACCCTATCTTGTTGCTGTAAATAAAATTGATACAGCTAAAACAGATGTCCTTGCAGTTGAGTTTTATGAAACAGGTGAAAAACTTAATTTGATATCAGCTGAAGGTGGAAGAGGAATATCTGAACTTTTGGATGAAGTTGATGTTATTATTAAAAAAACATTTCAATCGAATATCACTTCTTCTCCGGAGGAAGATAAACCTGTTGGTATAGCCCTTATTGGAAGACCTAATGTAGGAAAATCTTCTCTCCTTAATAAACTTTTGAATGACGAAAGAGCCATTGTGAGTTCTATCCCCGGTACCACGATGGATCCTGTGGATACTCTCATTGAATATCAGGGCACTTCTTTTTTACTGATAGATACAGCAGGCATTAGGAGGAGGGGACGGGCTTCCGAAAAAATGGAGAAAGTTTCTGTTCAAAAAGGAATTGAATCCATAGAGAAATCTCATGTGATTCTTCTGCTTTTAGATGGAGAAGAAGGTATTTCAGAGCAAGATGCACATGTAGTGGGTGAAGCTTTTAAGCGGTATAAGGCTGTTCTCCTTGTTGTTAATAAATGGGATTTGGGTTCTAAAAATAAAACTCAAGATGAAGTAAGAGATGAAATGTCGCGAAAACTTAATTTTATCAGTTATGCCCCCATTCTTTTTATATCAGCTAAAACAGGAAAAAATATTGATAAGGTTTGGTCTACTATTCAAAGAGTAGTAGGTCTCTACAAAACCCAAATTAAAACTTCAGAATTAAATAAAAATTTTGAAAAGATTATTAAATCCCATCCTCTTCCCATGTTTGCCGGAAAAGCTATTAAAATTTATTATGCTACCCAAGTAGGCACCATGCCACCTCGGTTTGCTATTTTTGCAAATCAGCCAAGCCATATCCATTTTTCTTATAGGCGCTATCTTCAAAATGCGATTAGAAAATCCTTTGGAATGATGGAAGTTCCTATTTGTTTGACCTATCGTTCGAGGTCTTCATGAGTGATGAAAAAAGGATAAAAAAGATTCGCACCCAAATCAAACATCACGATGAACTTTATTATCAAAAAAATAAGCCGGAAATTTCAGATGCAGAATACGATCGTCTTTTTTCTGAACTTAAAAAATTAGAAAAACAATATCCTCAATGGATAACGCCTGACTCTCCCACTCAGAAAGTAGGGGGAAGATTAACTGCCAAATTTTCTCCTGTTACGCATAAGGTACCTCTTTTAAGTCTGGATTCCCTTTTTGAATGGGATGATGTGTTGGCCTTTGATCAGAGAATTAAAAAATTAATTGGAGATAGGGCTTTTGAGTATTCCTGTGAACCTAAGTTTGACGGTCTTTCTGTTTCTTTGGTTTACAAGGATGGGCACTTTGTTCAAGCTGCAACACGTGGTGATGGTTCTGTTGGCGAAAATGTAACTGAGAATGTGTTTCAAATTCATACTCTGCCTAAAAAATTGAAAGGAGATTATCCCCAGGAACTTCATTTGCGTGCTGAAGTGATTATGACTCTTTCTGGGTTTTCTGAGTTGAATAAAAAAATGGTTCAAATGGGAGAAGACTCTTTTGCCAATCCACGCAATGCAGCCAGTGGTTCTTTGCGTCAGTTAGATTCCAAGATAACGAAAGAACGTCCACTCGATATTTTTATTCATGGTCTTCCTTTTCATATGGGGCCAGCTTTTTCTAGTCATTGGGAATCCCTTGATTATCTTGATGAGATGGGTTTGCCCACAAGCCCTTTAAGGAAAAAAGCCGGAACTTTGGACCAGGTTCAAAAATATTATGAAAAGTTGAATGCAAAAAGAGAATCCCTTGATTATGAAATTGATGGCATTGTCGTAAAACTTGATGATTTGAATTTGTGTCGTGAGTTGGGTTCAAAATCACGTTCTCCTCGTTATGCCATGGCTTATAAGTTTGAGTCGCGTAAAGAAATAACTCTTTTAGATGATATTGTGGTTCAGGTGGGCAGGCAAGGAACCTTGACTCCTGTGGCTTTATTAAAACCAGTAGATGTGGGTGGAGTGACTGTTTCTAGGGCTAGTTTGCATAATCTGGATATTATTCAGAAACTGGATGTAAAAATTGGAGATACGGTTCGCGTGGCCAGAGCAGGAGATGTTATTCCTGAGATTACAGAAGTGTTGCATGAAAAACGAAGTGGGAAAGAAAAAGCATTTAAAATGCCAGAGTCTTGTCCCGTGTGTCATGCCCCTGTTTGTCGGGAAAGTGTTTTTTATTATTGCACGGGTGGGTATAGTTGCTTGGCCCAGCTTAAATGGTCTATTATTCATTTTGCTTCCAAGGGTGCCATGGACATTGATGGTTTAGGCAGGGAGACAGTTGATCTGTTAGTTCAAAAAAACATGATAAAACATTCGGCAGATCTTTACGTTTTAACAAAGGATGATTTTTTAAATTTAGAAGGGTTTAAAGAAAAAAAGGCTCAAAATCTACTTGATGCCCTAGAGAGCAGCAAACAAAAGCCTTTAAATCGTTTTTTGTATGCCTTGGGTATGCGGCATGTAGGAGCAGAAAATGCAAAAATTTTGGCAGATCATTATGGAAGTGTTGCAAAATTAAAAACAGCAACTTCAGAGGAACTTATGGATATCCATGGCATTGGACCTGAAATTGCTTCAAGTTGTGTAGAATTCTTTTCAGAAAAAAAGAATTTAGCACTTCTTGATGATTTTAAAAAAGTGGGTGTTAATCCCATCCAAGAAGTAACTCTTAAAAAAGGGATATTTACTGGTTTTACTTTTGTTTTTACCGGTGAGCTTAAAAATTTATCAAGAGATCAGGCCATTGAAGTAACAAATCAATTGGGTGGTAAAATTACTGGATCGGTCAGTCAAAAAACATCCTATGTGGTGGTTGGGGAAAATCCCGGATCTAAGTATGAAAAAGCCATCAAACTAGGCGTTTCCATTCTTGATGAGCGAGAGTTTCTAAAAATAATTGGAAAAGAAACATGAAAACAAATCAACCAAAAATATTAGTGATAGAAGATGATAAGGATATTGCAGAGCTTGTTGAATATAATTTAAAACAAGAAAAATTTAAAACAGAAGTTGCTTATAGTGGTTCTAGAGGATTAGACAAAATTAAAAATACCAATCCTGATCTCATTCTACTTGATCTCATGCTCCCTGATATTGGTGGATTAGAAATTTGTCGAAAGCTTAAAACCCAGGAAAAAACAAAATCTATTCCCGTTATTATGATGACAGCCAAAAGTGAAGAAATTGATCGTATTGTTGGGTTTGAGATGGGTGCCGATGATTATATTTGTAAGCCTTTTTCTCCTCGTGAACTTACCTTAAGGGTTAAAGCCCTGATTCGTCGTAATACAGAACCTGCTTCTGTGATGCCCCAAGAACTTAAATTTGGAAAACTTGTGCTTGATGCTGAAAAGTTTTTGGTTACTTATGGGGGAGAGGCCATTAAGCTTACCGCTATTGAATTTAGGCTTTTGCAATATCTTATGGTTCATAAGGGAAGAGTTGCAACCAGAGACAGTCTTTTAGATCAGGTTTGGGGTTATGATTCAGCAGTAACCACAAGGACAGTAGATACTCATATTAAACGATTAAGACAAAAATTAGGTACAGCAGGGGATTACATTGAAACTTTAGTAGGTGTTGGATATCGCTTTTTAGAAAAATTATGAAAAGTCTATTTTGGAAAATTTACCTTCTTTTTGTTGGGGTAAATTTTTTAACTGTTTTTTTTCTTTCTTTTCAATTCTCTTTTTCTTTTACTCGTTTTTTTATTGCTTTAATCCCGTCTTTTTTTATTGGATTTTTTCTTTCCCATTATTTTTCAAAAAAAATTACCTCATTAAATATATCTATTAAAAATTTATCTCAAAAAATGGAAAATGAACATGATGCCTTAACGGAAGAAAAAAATAGATTAGCCACAATTTTAAATGGCATGATGGAAGGTGTTTTGGTGACTGATGCCAAAGGTGTGATTACCCTGGTGAATCTTTCATTTCAAAATATGATGGGAGTCAAAAATTGTCTGGGTAAAACCATCATAGAATGCATACGCAACAATGAAATTCATTCCATTATTACCCAGGTTTTATCTGAAAAAAAATCTTATGAGGGAACTTTTTCTTTTATCATAGCTACCCTTGAGCTTCATTGTATTGTTCATTCAGCACCTTTGATTGCCAATGGATTAAGTCTTGGGTCTGTTACTGTTTTTTCAGATACAACCCAGATTAGGAAATTAGAAAATATCAGACAGGATTTTGTAGCTAATGTTTCTCACGAATTAAGAACCCCTCTCACATCCATTATTGGTTATGCAGAAACTATTCGTGATGGGGAAATGACGGATAAGGAAACAACGCTTCGTTTTATCCAAAAAATTGAAAAGAATGCCATTCAACTTAAAGATTTGGTGAATGATATTTTATTTTTGTCACAGATGGATTCTAAAACACTTCATTTAAATATTCAAATTTTGAACTTAAAAAATCTGGCGACTGAGCTTTTGCAAGATTTTCAATCCCGGGTGAATGAGAAAAAAATTAACCTCTCTCTTGATTTCAAAGATGATTTAATGGTGAAAGCCGATGAACGTATTTTAAGACAAATTATGACCAATCTGCTTGATAATGCCATTAAATATACTCCTTTGAGTGGTGAAATAAAATGGATGGCTAGCCAACAAAAAGATCAAATTTGTATTGCAGTAAAAGATACTGGAATTGGAATTTTGAAAGAAGATCAGGCACGTATTTTTGAACGTTTTTATCGTGTTGATAAATCAAGATCCAGAGAAGTAGGTGGCACTGGTTTAGGCCTTGCTATTGTTAAAAATCTGGTTCAATTCCATGGTGGAAGTGTTTCTGTTCAAAGTGAAGTGGGTTTTGGTTCTACCTTGTCATTTACCCTGCCGCTCTAGTTAAATTGTCACAAACATGTCACACAAAGCTCATTACCTTGTCACAGGCCTATTAGCATTGTCCCCTCGTGTTATTTAACTTTAAAAAGGAGAACCTAATGAATAAAAAACTACTTCAAATTGCGGGAATAGCCGTGTTTGTGGGATTGTCCACAACATCAGCAGTACTCGCAAACGGAACAGATTCCGGGAAGGATAAGGATGGCTCTGTCAGCGTGGGATACGACAAGGGTGTCTATATCAAGACGGATGATGGAAAAAATAAACTCAAAATCAATGTTCACTTACAACCCCAGTATCAAACCTTGGTCATGGAAGGTCAGGACGATGTTCATACTTTCCAAATTCGACGCGGTCAGATTCATTTCACAGGAAATGCTTTTAGTGAAAATTTAACCTACCGTGTTCAATACGAAGCCATTGGTGGTCGTACTAATACAACCAACGAGGGTGAATTAAGAGCTGATCAGCTTTTAGATGCCTACATCAATTACAAGTTCATGGATGAAATTGAAATTCGTGCAGGTCAATTTAAGCCTTATTATAACCGAGAAGAATTAACATCAGATACCAAGCTTAACTTCGTTGATCGAAGTACGCTTAATGATGTTGTGAGTCTTGGTCGCGATTTAGGCTTAGCCATCCATGGTAAGGTATTTGATAAAAAGTTAGAATGGGCTCTTTATTTAACCAATGAAGGAAATAATGTGAACCGCACTAACTTTAACTCCGAACTCTTAATGGGTGGACGCTTTGTTTATAATATCATGGGTAACCATGGCTATGAACAAGGAGATGTTAAAGATTCTGAAGATCACCATTTAGCAGTTGCTGTAGCTGGAAACTACAATAGACCCAGTAATGCTGGCCAAAATGATATGATGGCCATGGCTGGAGATGTAGCTTACAGACATCGTGGATTCTCTCTTGTAGGAGAAGGCCATTTCGTAAGAGATCTTGATGCCGATGCAACCGTATTAGGTTTTATTGGCCAAGTTGGTTACTTCATTGTTCCTGAAAAATTTGAAGTAGCTCTCCGTGGAATTGGTGTTGTTCCTACCCAATCAGCTGTTGTTAATGGTTACGAGTATGGCGGTTCTTTCAACTATTATTTCAAAGGACATGATCTCAAACTTCAAGCTGATTATGCCATGTTGATTAATTCTCCCTTGGTTCACAATACAACGACCGGTGCAAGAAACTTTATCACCAGAGGTGGTACAGGTGGTTTTATTCAAGACCAAACTGATCATCGCTTCCGGATGCAAGCAACGTTGTTCTTTTAATGAAAGGAAATAATATGAAAAATAAAATCTTAAGTTTAACTGTAATATTTTTAATGGGATCCATCCTGTCTCACGCTGAAACAGTAACGGTTGATCCTACAATACCAGCTTACGCCAAAGTTGGAGGTGTATCAGGAAATTTAAATAGCATTGGGTCAGATACTTTAAATAATCTGATGACCTTCTGGGCCGAAGGTTTTAAAGCTAATTATCCTAATGTGAATATACAAATTGAAGGAAAGGGATCATCCACTGCTCCTCCTGCCTTAACAGAAGGCACATCTCAATTGGGCCCCATGAGTCGAGCCATGAAAGATACAGAAGCAAGTGCTTTTGAACAAAAAACCGGTTACAAACCAACACCTGTTAAAGTAGCTATTGATGCTTTAGCTGTGTTTGTTCATAAAGATAATCCCATTGAATGCCTTACTCTCGATCAAGTGGATTCTGCTTTTTCTTCCACTTTTAAAAGAGGTGGTACATCCGTTGATAAATGGGGTGCGCTAGGACTTGCAACTGGTTGGGAAGGAAAACCCATCTCTCTGTATGGTCGTAATAGTGCTTCAGGCACCTATGGTTTTTTTAAGGAACATGCCTTAAAAAATGGAGATTACAAAACAACCGTAAAAGAACAACCAGGTTCTTCCTCGGTGGTTCAAGGAATTTCCAGTGACTTAAATGGAATTGGTTATTCTGGTATTGGTTACAAAACAGCCGGTGTGAAAGCTGTTAAGTTAAAAGGTGAAGATGGTACTTGTTATGAGGCTAACTTAGACAATGCTATTGCCGGAAAATATCCTTTGGCTCGTTTTCTCTACGTGTATCTTAATAAAGCCCCAGGTAAATCTTTAGGTGCTTTAGTTGGTGAGTTTATGAAGTATACTCTTTCCAAAGATGGTCAAAACGTCGTTGTGAAAGATGGATACTTTCCACTTCCTGCTAAAATTGCTTCTGAAGAGTCCAAGAAATTGGGCAAGTGACAAGTAAATTTCAATTTGATATCTATCCCCTTATTGGGTACCGAGGTATAAAACATCTCGGTACCCATTTCACATGAATATTCCAGAACGTTTCAAACCTTCCAGGTCGGTTTTGATGATCGATCAATGGATGACCCGATTTATTCGCTTTGGCGGAATGAGTTTAATTATTGCTGTTTTTGGTATTTGTTTTTTTATCTTATCACAAGTGATTCCACTTTTTGGTGGTGCCGAAATTACTCTTTTACATCAATTTAAACTGGATTCTCATTTTAAACCTTTAACTCTTATTTTAGATGAATGGGGAGAGCTGCCACTTTTTGTTAATGAAAATGGAGAGGTGAGATCTATTTCACAAAAAGATGGTAGAACAACTCTACTCATTAACCTCGTTTCTGATTTAAAAGGTAATTTAACGGCCCTTCGTTATGAACCCGAACAAAATAATCTTCTTGTAGGAACTGATGCCTTGGAGATTGCTGTTTATAGAATTGATTATGAAAGGTTTCAAGATGGAGATCAAATGCAGGGTAATCCTTCCTTTCATAAAATCCAATCTTATTCGATTGAAAAACTTCTTCGCGAGAATCTTTTTAAATCTTTAAAGGGCAAAACTTTTATAACTGATTTAGCTTATGTTGAATCAGGTTCAAGAAAAATTATTGCTTCTACAATTAAGAGTGAAGAAGGATATCACTCTTATCTCATTAAACTTAAAGAAGCCTCTTCTCTTTTGGGTGGAGGTGAAGTTACTTTTGATGGGCTAGATGAATTAAAAGGGAAGGCGGGTGAAAATATCCAGAAAGTTTATGTCAATAATCTAGCTGATGCAGTAGTGGGCCTTGATGCTACGGGTACTTTTTTTTACTATTGGTTAGATTCAGATGGGATAAAATTAAAGCAAAGTTTTGTTCCCTTTGATGAGGAAAAACCAATTTTTGCTGATTTTCTTTTAGGAGGTAATTCGTTTTATATAATTGGTGGGGAAGGAAGCAATCTCATTTATAGCCTTAATTTAGATAAAAATGGAGAAGAAAGGCTTTTTCAAAAAACAAAACAATTTAATCACTTGGTTCCAACTTCTTCTTACGCCTTTGCAAAAAGTTTACGAAATAAAGCATTTTTAGTAGCAGCAGAAAAAGAAATTTCTCTTCGTTATGCTACAACTGAAAATATAAGGTGGGAAGGTGAATCTTTAGTACCCATCCAACATGTAGCCCTTTCACGTAAGTATGAACATTTAGCTTATCTTGATTCGGCTAACCAATTTTCTTTATATAAACTTAATGATCCGCATCCCGAAGGAGGATGGCGTACGTTTTTTGGGAAAATTTGGTATGAAGGAGCTAGTAATCCTGAGTATGCTTGGCAGTCTACCGGTGGAACTGATGATTTCGAACCTAAGCTTTCTCTTATTCCACTTATTTTTGGAACTTTAAAGGGTACTCTGTATGCCATGCTGTTTTCTTTTCCCATTGCCTTTATTGCAGCTCTTTATACTTCAGAGTTTTTGCATCCAAGACTTAAAAAGATTGTAAAACCCACCATGGAAGTCATGGCTAGTCTTCCTTCTGTTATTTTAGGTTTTATTGGAGCTTTTTGGTTGGCCCCTCTTTTAAGTGATAGAGTTCCTTCTCTCATTTTAATTCTTATCTTTTTGCCTCTTGTGGCTGTTTTTTTAGGAATTATTTGGGCCCAATTACCCAATCAACTTCGAAGAATTTTACCCAAGGGAATGGAGTTTTTTATTTCTATTCCCGTTTTGTTACTCGCAATTTTCTTAGCTTGGAAACTAGGACCACTTTTTGAGCTCATCGTATTTACAGTTATTGATCCTACAACTGGTCAGGTTATAGCTGATTTTGGAACGTGGTGGTCTCAAATTACTGGCCTTCCTTTTGAACAACGCAATTCATTGATTGTTGGGATTGCCATGGGTTTTGCAGTAATTCCAATTATTTTTACCATTTCAGAAGATTCACTAGCGCAGGTTCCTCTTTCTTTGCGTTCTGCATCCTTGGCTTGTGGGGCTTCACGTTGGCAAACAGCCATTCGTGTTGTTGTTCCAACAGCAGCAGCAGGGGTTTTTTCAGCTACCATGGTTGGGTTAGGAAGGGCTGTTGGTGAAACCATGATTGTTCTCATGGCTACAGGTAATACTCCTATTATGGAATGGAATATTTTTTCAGGTATGAGAACTCTTTCTGCAAATCTGGCTGTGGAATTGCCAGAGGCTCCTTTTCATGGAACTCTTTATCGCGTGTTGTTTTTAGGGGGGCTCATTTTATTTTTAATGACTTTTATTGTTAACACCATTGCCGAACTTTTACGTCAGTATATTCGGGAGCGGTATAAAACTTTATGAAATTTAGTTTAAGAAAAACTTATGGAGAGCCCTTTGTTTGGTTAACCGCTACAGGACTAGCTTTGGGGCTTATTATGGTTGTAGGTCTTGTAGGGCTTATTATGGTGAAAGGGATGGAGAGTTTTTGGCCAAAGAGAGTATTAGAAATTGTTCTCAAAAATTCAGAGCAACCTCTTTTGGGACAAATTGTTTTAAAAAGAGATCAATCAGGCTTTAAAGATAAAAAAGAATGGCAAATTTTTTTAGGAAATCGTGATCGTTTGGGTGAAGGATTTCGTTTTATTCAGGAAGATAAAATTAGCAGGCTCAGTCAACCTCTGGATATTGTTGTTATTGAAAGACGAGAATATGGGCCAGCTCTTGGAAGATTTTTAAAACTAGAACTAGCTCAAAATAGAGTCTTGAAGGTTGGTGATCAGGATTTTTATAAAACCCTCAATCAAGAATTGGATATTGTTTCTAATCAATGGGATGAAATTAGAGATTTAGAGAAAAATCAAATCGGAGATATTAATGCTAAAATTCAAAAATTAATTGAAAAGAAAAAAGGTTTAGAAAGAAAAAAATATTCCAGTATCAGTAAAAAAATAAAAGTAATTGATGATAAAATTCATAAATTAAATGAAACCTATAATGCCTTAGCTGCAACCGCTTCAAACTTGCGTCAGCTTTCATCTCAAAATAAATTGGTTTATCAAATTTTTAATGGTGAGGAAGTGGGTTTGGCTCTTGGACAAATTATTTCTTATTATCGCCCTAATCAGATGGGTTTGTTTTCCAGAACTTTTAAATTTTGTACTCATCTTTTTAATTTTTTATTAACAGAACCAAGGGAAGCAAATACTGAGGGTGGAATTTTCCCTGCCTTGTTTGGAACCATGATTATGACTATTTTAATGAGTGCAATGGTTACTCCTTTTGGAGTGATAGCTGCTATTTATCTTCGGGAATATGCCAAGCAAGGTTTTTTTGTTCGCTTAGTGAGAATTTCAGTTAATAATTTAGCCGGGGTTCCTTCTGTTATTTTTGGTGTTTTTGGACTTGGTTTTTTTGTATATTTTTTAGGAGGATCTCTTGATCAACTTTTTTTTAGTAATCGTTTTCCAACGCCTACCTTTGGAACGGGAGGTTTACTTTGGGCTTCACTCACCCTTGCTTTATTAACTCTCCCCGTTGTTATTGTAGCCTCCGAGGAAGCCTTGGCTGCTGTGCCCAGAGGGGCCAGAGAGGCGGCTTTGGCTTGTGGTGCTTCTAAGTGGCAAATGATTCAACGTATTGTGCTTCCTGCGGCTTTACCAGGTGTTTTAACGGGGCTTATTTTGGCTATGGCTCGTGGAGCAGGAGAGGTGGCTCCTTTGATGTTGGTGGGTGTTGTCAAATTAGCTCCTACCTTGCCTTTGAATATGACCTATCCCTTTATACACTTGGATCAAAAATTTATGCATTTAGGATTTCATATTTATGATTTAGGTTTTCAGTCACCAGATTCAGATGCAGCCAAACCCATGATTTATGCCACGGCGCTGCTCATGATTATCTTGGTTTTGGCCTTAAATTTGGGTGCAATTGCTATTCGTGAACATTTACGGAGGAAGTATGGATCAGGAGCATTCTAAAAGTTCCATTGTTGAAATTAAAAATTTTTCATTCTTTTATGGAGAGTCCCAGACTCTTTATGACATTAATTTATCTATTCAAGAAAAATGTGTCACAGCTCTTATTGGTCCTTCGGGTTGTGGTAAGTCTACCTTGATTCGAAGCATTAACCGTATGAATGATCTTGTAGAAGAGGCCAGACATCAGGGAGAAATTCTTTTTCAAGGTGACAACATTTATCATCCCAATATGGAGGTTATTTCGCTTCGAAAACGTATCGGAATGGTTTTTCAAAAATATAATCCTTTTCCTAAATCTATCTACGAAAATGTTATTTTTGGTCTTCGTGTTGCTGGTATCAGAGATAGTAAAATCTTAGAAGAAACAGTTGAAAAAAGTTTAAAGGGAGCTGCTCTTTGGGATGAGGTAAAAGATCGTTTACACGAAAGTGCTTTTAGTCTTTCGGGTGGTCAAATGCAAAGACTTTGCATTGCCAGGGCCATTGCTAATGAGCCCGAGGTAATTTTGATGGATGAACCTTGTTCCGCCCTAGATCCCATTGCTACAGCTAAGGTAGAAGATTTACTTCATGAACTTTCTAAGAAATATACCATTGTGATTGTAACCCACAATATGCAGCAAGCAGGGCGTGTTTCAAACTATACTGCTTTTCTTTTCATGGGTAAGTTGATAGAATTTGGATCAACGAGTGATCTTTTCACCACTCCACGTGAGAAAAAGACTGAAGAATACATTACAGGGAGGTTTGGATAATGACAGCACATACCGATAAAGAGTTTGAAGCCCAACTTCAAAAATTAAAAGGAATGATACTGGCCATGGGAGCTGATGTAGAAGCCATGATTAGCATGGCAATGAAGTCTCTTAAGGAAAATAACCTTTCCCTAGGCCAGCAAATTTTTATCAAAGAAGATGAAGTGAATCATTTTGAAATGGATGTAGGTGATCTTTGCATTAAAATTTTAGCTCTTAGGCAACCTGCAGCTTCTGATTTAAGATTTATTGCCATTGGCATTCGCATTAGTAACGACTTAGAGCGCATTGGCGATTTAGCTGTTAACATTGTTCAAAGGGTAGAAAAATTAACTCATGCTTCTATTCCACAAGTTCATGATAAGCTTTTTACTCTTTCAGAAAAAACACAAAAAATGGTTAATTCTGTTTTGAATGCCTTTGTAGATCAGGATGTAGAATTAGCCCAAAAAATTCTTGCAAGTGATGATGAGGTTGATGCACTTAATAAAGATATTCATCAATCTCTGTTAACGGTGATGCAAACGGATTCAAAGCTTATTCCTTCAGCTATCATGCTTCTTCTGATTTCCAGGCATTTAGAGAGAATGGCTGATCATGCTACCAACATAGCAGAACAAGTTATTTACATGGTGAAGGGGCAAGATATTCGCCATGCAGGTAAATCCACAAATTCCTTGTCTTAAAATTCTAAATCAACTTATCGTTTGTACAGATTCGCATTGACGTAAAAGTTAAAAATTATTTATAAGGACGCACTATGAAACTATTTCCCAAATCACAACAGTTTTTTGATTTTTTTGAAAAGGCTGCTAACAACGCTTTAATTGGCGCGAAGCTCTTGGATGATTTTTTTTCTGATCCAAGCACTTGGGCAACACAGGTGAAAAAAATAGAAGATGTGGAACACGAGGGCGATCGAATTACCCACGATACTATCGAGATGTTAAATAAAACCTTTATCACCCCGTTAGACCGCGAAGACATCCATGGACTCATTAGCGAAATTGACGATATTTTGGATCTCATCTACGGAACGGCCAATCGAATGGTGTATTACAAAGTTCCAGCGCCTAACGCGGACATGAAGGCTGTAGTTAAAATTTTGGTACAGGCTGTGGAAGAAGTTGCTAAGGCCGTTTTAAGACTTCGCAATATGAAAAAGCCAGAGATGATTTTAGCCCAGTGCATTGAAATCAACCGTCTAGAAAATGAGGCTGATGAAGCCTTAAGGTTTGCTATTTCCAATCTTTTTGAGCGGGAAAAAGATCCCATCAAACTTATCAAGGAAAAGGAAATTCTAGAAATGTTGGAATCAGCTACAGATCGTTGTGAGGATGTTGCTAATGTGATCGAAGGTATTGTACTTAAAAATGTTTGATCCCAATTCCCTCATTGTGATTGGTTTTGTGGTTTTTGTGGCCCTCGCTTTCGATTTTATCAATGGCTTTCATGATGCCGCCAATTCTGTAGCTACTATTGTTTCTACCCGTGTTTTATCCCCTTTTGCTGCTGTTTTTTGGGCAGGCTTTTTTAATTTTTTGGCCTTGTTTATTTTTAAGGTTCATGTGGCTACCACCCTAGGCAAGGGGATTGTAGACCCATCCATTATGAGTGTGGGGGTTGTTTTTGCTGCTCTGATGGGAGCCATTATTTGGGATTTACTCACTTGGTGGTGGGGATTGCCCAGTTCTAGCTCGCATGCCCTTGTTGGTGGTTTTGTAGGGGCAGCCATTACTAAAGCAGGTTTTGGCGTTTTGATTTCCAGTGGACTTATTAAAATTTGTTTATTTATTGTATTGTCACCTCTGCTGGGCATGACTTTTGGGTTTGTGCTCATGAACCTCATTAATTTGTTTTTTCAAAATACTTCTCCATCCAGGGTAGATAAGCACTTTCGCCGTCTTCAGTTGATTTCAGCTAGCCTGTACAGTTTAGGTCATGGGGGCAATGATGCCCAAAAAACCATGGGTATCATTACGGTGCTGTTGTTTAGTTCTGGTTATCTGACTGGGGATTTTTATGTGCCCATTTGGGTCATGGTGTCTTGTCATGTTGTTATTGCTTTAGGAACCATGATGGGCGGTTGGCGTATTGTGAAAACAATGGGGATGAAAATCACCAAACTTCATCCAGTGGGGGGCTTTGCCGCGGAAGCAGGGGCTGCCACGACTTTATTCATGGCTACCTTTGCTGGAATTCCTGTGAGTACCACGCACACCATCACAGGTTCTATCATGGGGGTAGGTGCTACCCGTCGTCTTTCCGCAGTGCGTTGGGGAGTGGTTAGTCCCATCATTTATGCTTGGATTTTCACCATCCCGGTTTCAGCACTTATTGCTGCTGCTTTTTATGTCTGTCTTCGGATCTTATTTTAATTTTACTCCCACAAATTCCTTGTCTTAAGGCTCTAAAATCATTACTATTTTTCTTCAATGACCCAGCTCGCCGATAAAATCGGTCATTATCTCATTTTGGAGAAAATTGCCCATGGGGGCATGGCTGAGATTTATAAATCTAGAACAGCTGATCCCAATGGAATTGAACGCTTGGTTGTGATCAAGCGAATTTTACCTCATATTTCTTCTCATCCAGAATATATCGAAATGTTTGTTAATGAAGCCAAGCTTGCTGTTCATTTTACTCATGGAAATATTGCGCAGGTTTATGACTTGGGAAGAACCGGGGATGATTACTTTATTGTGATGGAATATGTTGATGGAAAAACTTTTGGTCAAATTATCAGGGATTTTAAAGACAGGGCCGAAATGCTTCCCCTCGATATTGTTCTTTTTTGCATCGCAGAAATTTGCCGGGGCTTGGATTACATTCATCGCAAAACAGATTCGCAGGGGAGAGAACTTAAAGTAGTTCATCGTGATATTTCCCCGCAAAATATTATTCTTTCTTATTCTGGCAATGTTAAAATTATTGATTTTGGAGTTGCTAAATCACTTGATCGTATCATCCAAACCGAGTCTGGGGTTTTAAAGGGAAAATTTGCCTACATGTCTCCAGAGCAAGCCGATGGAGGAGCCATTGATCGGCGTTCGGATATTTTTTCTGCTGGTATTCTTCTCTGGGAATTTTTGACTTTAAAGCGACTTTTTAAAAGAAATACCAATCCCGAAACCGTTAAAGCTGTGAAGGCTGCACGTATTGAACCTCCTTCGCGCTATCGTGCTGGAGTTAGCAAAGAGCTTGATCGTATTGTTACAAGAGCCCTGCAAAAAAAACGGGGCAAAAGGTATGAATTTGCCTCCCAAATGGCGGATGATTTAGACAGGCTTTTGCACATTGTTAATCCTAATTTCAAGCCCAGCCTGGTTACAAAATTTTTATATGGTTATTTTGGCCCTGAAGCAGATGAAGAAGGATTACCGCCCGAATTTCCTGAAATGACAGTGAGTAAAATCAAAAAAGTGAGAACCTTGTCTGATGAAATTGAAGAAGATATTCTAGAAGAAATAACCAATGAGGAAAGAACCGAAAAAGAGAGATTAAAAAGTATCCGAAAAAAACTTTTTGAAAATGTTTCTTTTGGTTTTTTTGATCATTTAAGTCTTTGGTTCAAGATCCCTCTTATTTTAGGAGTTCTTTTTATTTTATTTTCTTCTTTTTTTATGGGTGTTTCCTGGTTTTCTAGAGGGTATTTAAAAATTACAGTCTCTCCTCCTAAATCGAGGGTTTATATTAACGAAAAACCTCTTATGTCTACGCAAAAAAATTTAGGTTTTTATGAATTAAGTCTTTTTTCGGGGGAAACAATTACCCTACGAGTAGAACTAACGGGATATGACACTTACGAAACAGCCCTGGTTTTAGCTCATCGGGAAAAAAGAGAAATGATGGTACACCTTGATAAGGCCATCAATCCACCTTAAAACAGACAAAATTTTGACACTCTTATTTGAAGAAAATGTTTTTAGAAGTTCTTAAATAGAGTTATAATTAACTTATTCATGAATGGCGATGAAACCATTATAACGAGCATTAAAACTCTCGAAAAAGAAAGTGCTACGGTTAAAAAACCTTATCTTACTTTTTTGAAGGGGGTGCGCTTGGGCCAAATTTTTCCTTTAAATACGGGAGAAATTGTTATTGGAAGGGCACCTGAGTGTGATTTGTATGTGGATGACAATGCCATTTCCAGACGCCACTTTAAAATTGTGATGAATAAAAATCATGAAGTGTTTTTGGTTGATTTGGGATCTACCAATGGCACCTATGTTAATGGGATGAGGGCTGCAAGTGTTACTTTATCTGATGGAGATAAAATTCAACTTTCTCAAGACACAGTGATTGAACTTACTTTTATGGATGATACTCAAAGAGTTTCAGAAGAGCGTCTTTATTCCATGGGGGTTATGGATCCTGTTCTTAATATTTATAATAAAAGATTTTTCTTGGAACGTTTAAAAGAAGAATTTGCTTTTGCTAAAAGAAAAGGGGCTAAGCTTTCCCTGATTATGTTTGATATCGATCACTTCAAACTTTTAAATGATACTTATGGGCATTTAGCAGGAGATTTGGTGTTGCAACAAATTGCCAAGGCTGTTGCTACCTGTATTCGCACTGATGATGTTTTTGCCCGTTTTGGGGGCGAAGAATTTATTATTTTACTTCGAGATGCCGATGGGCATGCAGCCATGGATTTAGGCGAGCGTATTCGCAAAATAGTGAGCGCACTTGCCATTCAATACGAAGGCAAAAGCATTTCTATTACCATTTCCCTGGGAGTTACAACGCTGATTGAAAGCTCATCCGATGCTCTCCATATGGTGGATGAAGCCGATAAATTTCTTTATCACTCCAAAAAAGAAGGCCGTAACCGTCTGAGCGGCCCATTTTAATCTAAAACATTAATATTTCTATTCTAATACTATGTTTTTTATTATTTTTTTTATGTTTCTTATTTCGTTTTTAATGCCGGTAAGATGAATTTGTTTTCCGGTTCCAGCCCATTTTTTAGCAGGTTCATTCAAAAGACTCGTTAAAGACCTGATATTTTTAGACAGCATATCGAGGGGAGTTGTTCTCGGTTTGATAAATTTATTTTTTCTTTTTTCGATAGTTTTGAGAAGAGTATAGGGCAGAAGATCCAGGGTTTGTTTATTTTTTAAAAGATAATCTGCAGCTCCTAAGCGAATGGCATCAATGGCTTGTCTATCATCTCTTTGTGAAGTGAGAATAACAATGGGTGTGCCGCGACTTTTTTCTGAAAGTTTGGTAATCCATTCTCCTTCTTCCATGCTGAAATTTTCGGTTAAAACCAAGTCGTAACGCTTGCTTTTTAACATCAATATTCCCTGCTCCATATTAAGAGCCCTGGTAATGTGAAAACGAACTTGTGGGAGTTGACCAAGGCTGCTCATTAAAATTTCAAAATGGTAAGAGTTAGAATCAATAACTAAAAGTTGTTTTTGAAGCATCCCCTTATTCTTAATCGTAACCCCTCTGGGATGTCAAAAGAATAAAATAGCGCAGTGAGTCATAACCACTTGATTTATCAAGAGAAAATTGTTAATTTATCCTCAGTTAGGAGTTTTTTTGTTTGAAAAAAAAATTCAATCTAAACTTCAATGTTGGGGTCTTTCTTTATCCGATGATTTGGTTTGTTTAGTTTCGGGTGGGATTGATTCGATGGTGCTTCTTTATGTGCTTTGGAAGCTTTCTTTCAAGGTTTCTGCTGTGCATTTTAATTTTCATTTAAGAGGAGAAGAATCAAACCGTGATCAAAAATTTGTAGAAGATATACTCCATAAATGGGGTATCCTGCTTGAAGTGGTAGATTCTCCTTTAGAGAAGGGGGCTGGGGTACAAGAGCGTGCTAGAAACATGAGGTTAGATTATATTCTTTCTCAAGCTGATAAAAAAAAGTGGAAGTATGTAGCAACGGGACATCACGAGGGAGATCAATTAGAAACTCTTCTCATGCGCCTTTTGAGAGGGGTAGGTTTAAGAGGTTTTTGTGGTATTCTGCCCATTAAAGCTTTTACTCCCAAAACTTCCTTTGTGCGTCCCTTGTTAGAATGTACAAGAGCAGAAATTTTTTCTTATGCAGCATCTCAAAATATTCCCTTTGTTACAGATTCAACAAATTTAACTACCTTGTATTTTCGTAATTGGGTGAGGCATCAATTACTGCCACATCTTCAAAAAAACAAACCACATCTGCCCCAGCAACTTTTAAGTTTGTCCGCGCAATGTCAAAAAATTTTTCCAAAACTCAAAAAAGATTGTGATACTTTTCTTCAGAAACATGCTCAAGTTTGGATGTGCAGTGAAAGTTATTTGGCACTTTCTCGTGTGCTTCGTTTTTTTGTTTTGGAAGCCAGGTTACAGAAAGAAGGTTTTCATTTTCTTTCACAAAAGCTTTTTATAGAACTTGACTCCCTTATTGCTAAAAAAAGAACCCTGGAAAGGCCTGTGGGAGCACTGTTTTTAAAGATAACACCAGATCATTTTGGTTTTTTTAGGTTAAAGGTAGAAACAAAGGAAGCTTTTTTAATCCCAGGTCCTGGTATTTTTCATTTTCCAGATTTTTCACTTCAGGTGGAAGAGTTTAATTCGTTACTGCTTGCTGAGATTAAAGACAAATGTCAAAAAAATATTGGTTCTAGACCTCTTTTTTTGAAAAAAGATACACTTTCTTATCCCTTGGAATTGAGAACTCCAAAAAATGGAGAACGTTTTAAACCTTTTGGTGCTCCCGGGTCTAAAAAAATTTCAGATTATTTGATTGATAAAAAGGTGCCTTTTTTTGATCGTAGAAATCTTTTGGTCCTAAGCCAAAAAGAGAAAATTGTGGCTCTGGTAGGTTATGAAGTAGGGGATGATTATAAAGTTAAAAATTCTAGGGAGCCTATTTTATGTATTTTAAAACATCAAAACCCTTAAGCTTTACTGTTGATTCTTTCTGGTTAACAGGTTACATTGGAAAAGCTTGGGGGATAGAGGTTTGCCGCATATGAAACAAACACAAAAAACGTTGGCTTTATGGATTATTGTTATTTTAATGTCCTTTTCTGTTGTTCATTTTTTTAATGCAAAGCCCTCTTTTAAAAAAGAACTCACCTTCAGTGAATTTGTTTCTGCTGTACGTGCCAAACAACTCGAAGAGGTGATTGTAAAGGGTGAAGAATACACAGGTAAGTTTAAAGCGGATGTCAATGAAGGCGTTTATTTTACTACGATTGGTCCTATCGATAATAGCAAAGTAATAGAAATGCTTTCTAACGAAGATTTAAAAGTAGAATTTCGTAAAAAAGAAGATACTCCTATTTGGCAACAGTTTTTGTTCTCGTGGCTTCCCATGATTCTTCTGTTTGTTTTCTTTTTCTTTTTTATGCGGCAATTACAAATTGGTGGTGGCAAGGCCCTGTCCTTTGGCAAATCAAAAGCTCGGCTGATGTCTGATACACAAAGAAGAATTACCTTTGCTGATGTTGCAGGAGTAGAAGAAGCTAAAGACGACCTGCAAGAAATTATCGAATTTTTAAGAGAGCCACACAAATTTACCAAACTGGGAGGGCGAATTCCCAGGGGTGTGCTTTTAATGGGTGCTCCAGGAACAGGTAAAACTCTTTTAGCGCGTGCCATTGCTGGTGAGGCGGGAGTTCCTTTTTTTAGTATTTCGGGAAGTGATTTTGTGGAGATGTTTGTTGGAGTTGGTGCTTCACGCGTGAGAGATCTTTTTGAACAAGGGAAAAAAAATGCTCCCTGTATTATTTTTATTGATGAAATTGATGCCGTAGGCAGACACCGAGGAGCAGGCTTAGGTGGAGGGCACGATGAACGCGAACAAACTCTTAATCAACTTTTAGTTGAGATGGATGGTTTTGAAAGTAATGATGGGGTTATTTTAATTGCAGCAACCAACCGTCCCGATGTTTTAGATCCAGCTCTTCTTCGTCCTGGGCGTTTTGATCGCCGTATAGTAGTTGCAAGGCCCGATTTAAAAGGGCGTGAGGCTATTCTAAAAATTCATGTTAAAAGAGTTCCTTTGGCTGATGATGTCGATCTTATGTCGATTGCTAGAGGTACTCCTGGTTTTTGTGGAGCTGATTTAGAAAATTTAGTTAATGAATCAGCTCTTTTTGCAGCCAGAAAAAATAGCAAAGAAGTCAAAATGATGGATTTTGAAATGGCTAAAGATAAGGTTCTTATGGGTTCAGAAAGAAGATCCATGTTGATCAGTGATGAAGAAAAAAAGGTGACGGCTTATCATGAAGCAGGGCATACTTTGGTAGCCCGAATGATACCTGGTACTGATCCAGTGCATAAGGTAACTATTATTCCTCGTGGCATGGCCTTAGGGCTTACCCAGCAATTGCCAGAGCGCGATAAGTACATGCAGTCACGAAAATATACAGAAGATTTAATTTCCATCTTGATGGGGGGGCGAGTAGCCGAAGAACTTATTTTTGGTGAGCTCACAACAGGTGCTGGCAATGATTTTGAGAGAGCTACTGATATTTCACGTAAAATGGTTTGTGAGTGGGGAATGTCTGAAAAAATGGGTCCCTTAACTTTTGGAAAAAAAGAAGAGCAGATTTTTTTAGGACGAGAAATTGCCCAACATCAAGATTACAGTGAATCAACTGCCGTCATGATTGATGAAGAAGTAAAGCGTATTGTGTTAAAGAATTATGAGCGCGCCAAAAATATTTTATCCACCCATCTTGAAAGCCTACATCAAATAGCAACTGCCCTTTTGGAATATGAAATTTTAACTGGTGAGCAAATTGATATGATTATGCGAGGAGAAAAATTGCCTCCCTTAGCTAAAACAGTAGAAGAAAAGGTTCCAGAAAAATCTGAAAATCCTTCGTTCAAGCCTGTGATTTCACCTATGGCTTATCCCGGCAAAGCCTAATGAAAATTTTTGGTATCATGGGGATTATCAATTGTACGCCCGATTCATTTTATGCTCAAAGCCAATCCCATCATTTAGAAAAGGCAATTGCACGTGCTCTTCAGATGGAAAAAGAGGGAGCAGCTTTTATTGATGTAGGAGGTGAATCAACAAGGCCAGGAGCTACCCTTGTTTCTGAAGAAGAAGAATTAGAGAGAGTTTTGCCTCTAATGATTGCTCTTAAAAAGATTCTTCGTATCCCTTTGAGTATTGATACAAGAAAAGCAAAGGTTGCCCATGAAGCTGTTTTAAAAGGAGCTAGTCTTATCAATGATGTTTCAGGATTATCTTACGATTCTTCTATGGCTTCCCTTGTAACTAAGCTGGGAGTTAAGGTGATTATAATGCATGCACGTGGTAATCCAGAAACTATGGATGCTTTGGCTTCGTACGATGATGTGGCAAGAGAAGTAGCCAGTGAGCTTTTAAAAAAAGTTTCGCTGGCTTTAAAGGCTGGAATCACAAAAGAACAAATTATTTTAGATCCGGGTTTTGGTTTTGCCAAAAACCTCTCGCATAATTGGGAACTTCTTTCCCATTTAGACGAACTGTGCAAACTAGGATTTCCACTTTTAGTTGGACTTTCACGTAAACGATTTTTAGGAGGGGCTACTCCAGAGGAAAGACTTATTCCTTCTCTTCTCGCTGCCTTTGTTGCTCTTCAAAAAGGGGCTAGTTTGATTCGTACTCATGATGTGGCTCCCAGTGTAGCTCTGCTTGATTTTTCACGGCATTTTGTTTAAAAGGAAATTATGGAAAAATTGTTTGGAACAGATGGAGTCAGAGGCAGAGCCAATCGTTATCCCATGACCCCTGAGGTAGCTTTAGCTCTAGGGCAAGCCATTGCCTTTCATTTTGCCAGAAAACAGGGTTTTGGACGCATTGTTATTGGCAAGGATACCAGAAGATCAAGCTATATGTTTGAATATGCTCTTTCGGCTGGAATTAGCTCGATGGGTTCTATTGCTGTTTTAACGGGGCCACTACCTACCCCTGGCATTGCTTTTTTAACAACAGCCATGCGGGCCGATGCTGGTGTTGTTATTTCAGCTTCGCACAATGGTTTTAGTGATAATGGAATCAAATTTTTTGATCGTGATGGCTTTAAGCTTCCCGATGAAATCGAATCTCAAATGCAGGATTTTGTTTTTCAAGCTGTTGACGATTCCATACGTCCTACAGGCGCTGATATTGGTCGTGCTGTGCGTATTGATGATGCTGTAGGGAGGTATGCAGAATTCTTAAAATCAACTTTTCCACGAAGCTTGACCTTAAAAGGTTTAAAGGTGGTTGTAGATTGTGCCCATGGAGCAGCCTACCATGTAGCTCCTTTAGTGCTTTCTGAGATGGATGCTGAAGTTGTAGCCATTAATCATGACCCTAATGGAGTTAATATCAACGAAAAATGTGGGGCCTTGCATCCAGAGGAGTTGTGTAAGAAGGTTAAAGAGTGCAATGCTGATTTAGGCATTGCTCTTGATGGAGACGCCGATCGCCTTATTCTTTGTGATGCCAAAGGGCGTATTATTAATGGAGATCGCGTTTTAGCTATTTTAGCCATGGAGCGTAAAAGTGAATCCAGACTCTACAAAGATACAGTGGTTGGTACGATTATGAGCAACATGGGTCTTGAAAGCTATCTGCACGATCAAAAAATTAATTTTGTACGCACAGCTGTGGGAGATCGCTACATTGTAGAAGAAATGCGAAATAAAGGATACACAGTAGGAGGAGAACCTTCTGGGCATTTAATCATGATGGATCTTTCTACCACGGGAGATGGATTGTTGGCAGCTCTTCAAGTGTTAGCTTGCATGATTAAGAAAAGTCTTCCCTTGGAAGATCTTGTCAATGATATGCTGGTTTTCCCACAAAAAATAAAAAATATTTCAGTGAAAAAGCAAAGGGATATTCAAACAGATAAGGTCATTCAGGATGAACTTCACCAGATCGAAAAAGATTTAGGAAAAGGGCGTGTTGTTATTCGTTATTCTGGAACAGAACCTTTGTTGCGTGTGATGGTAGAAGGGGAGAGTGATGATAAGGTGAATCAATGTATTGATCGCATTTCTGAATGTCTTCAAACCCACCTTTGATTTTTAAATCATGGCTAGACTTGGTGTTAACATTGACCACATTGCAACCTTGCGCGAAGCCAGAAAGGGAGTGGAGCCTGATCCCTTTTTATCTCTTTCGATTTTAACCTCTCTCAATGTAGATCAAGTCACTCTTCATTTACGTGAAGATCGTCGTCATATTCAAGAAGACGATTTAGCTCGTATTATCCAATCAAAAGTTTTGCCAGTTAATCTTGAAATGTCAGCTAGCCCCCAAATGGCGGAGTTCACCCTTCGCTACAAACCTAAAACAGCCACCCTGGTTCCTGAAAATCGGTCAGAAATTACTACCGAAGGTGGGCTTGATCTCACAAAAAAAACAGATGAGATTCAAAAAGTAATTTCATTACTCCAGGCAGAAAAGATTTGTGTGAGTTTATTTATTGATCCAGACATAAAACAAATAAAATTAGCAAAAGAATTAGGAGCCTTTGCGATTGAAATTCATACGGGGGCCTATGCTTATGCCTTTGGTAAAAAAAATGAAAAAGAAGAATGGTCTAGAATTAATGATGTAGTTAAATCAGCTGGTCATTTAAAAGTTTATGCTGGTCATGGTTTAAATGTTTCTAATTTACCTTCCTTGGTTTCAATTAAACAGATCGAGGAGTACAATATTGGGCATAGTATTATTTCACGTGCTGTTTTTGTTGGTTTAAAACAAGCGATTGCTGAGATCCAAGCTATTTTAAGGTGACTATGGATATTTTAACCAGAGAAGAAATGCAAAAACTAGATGCCAAAAGTATTGCTGCTGGTATTTCCTCGTTAACTCTTATGGAAAATGCAGGTCGTGCAGTGACCAAAATTCTTTTGCAAAATTATCTTAAAAAAAAGGAAAGCGTTCTTATTGTTTGTGGCATGGGAAATAACGGGGGAGATGGTTTGGTTGTAGCCAGGCTTTTATTTCAAAAAAAGATTTCAGTTACTGTGTTTATTGTAGGAGATGAAAAAAAATTAAAGGGCGATGCTTTTATTCAATATAAAAAATGTCCTAAAAAAATTCCTATTTTTTTTGTTCAAGATAAAAAAGATTTAAAAATTAAAAATCATTCTGTAATTGTTGATGCTTTGTTTGGTACGGGTTTAAATAAACCTTTGACTGGTTTGCACCAGAAATGTGTTCATTGGATGAATGGTTTGAATGTACCTATTGTGAGCATTGATATTCCTTCTGGATTAGATAGTAATACAGGAGAAGTTTTGGGAACAAGCGTATCGGCTCATCGCACCATCACGCTTGGTTTTCCTAAGCTGGGCCTTTTTGTAGGAGATGCCCATGACTATGTGGGGCTTATTGATGTAGTTCCCATTGGTCTTAAAAACGAACTTCTTATATCAATGAACCCTTCCCATCATTTAGTGACGAAAGAAAAAATAAAAGTTTTATTTCAAAAACGTACAAAAAATTCTCATAAGGGAAATTTTGGTCATGTTTTTGTTATTGGAGGGTCTCTTGGAAAAATTGGAGCTGGAGTTTTATCTTGTTTTGGAGCTTTAAAAGCGGGAGCAGGGCTTGCTACTTTTATTTTGCCAAAAAATTCTTATCAACGCATTGATTATTCTCATTTAGAGGTCATGTACGAACCTATTGGTGATGGAGATTGTTTTAGCAAAGAACATGTTCCAAAAGTTTTAGAAAAAATAAAAGAGGCTTCCGTTGTTATTTTAGGACCTGGTTTGGGAAGTAATTCTTCTACCATAGAATTTGTTCACGAAATTATTGCAAAAATTAAGATGCCTCTTATTTTGGATGCTGATGCTCTTAATGCCTTGTCTTTAAACCTTAATTTATTACGTGAAAGAAAATATCCAACTCTTCTCACTCCACACCCTGGTGAAATGGGGAGGCTACTTAAAAAAACGAGCAATGAGGTTCAAAAAAATCGCATTTCCTTTGCTAGAAACTTTTCAACCCAGTATGGGGTTTGTCTTATCTTGAAAGGTTATTGTAGTGTGATTACTTTCCCAGATGGTGATCAATGGATTAACCCAACGGGCAATCCAGCACAGGCAAGCGCTGGCCAGGGTGATGTGCTTTGTGGAATTTTGGCAGGATTAATTTCGGAACATGGGTTTTGCATCGAGGCCATTTTAGGAGGGCCTTTTTTAACTGGGTTAGTGGCAGATACCCTAGAAAAAAAAGGACATCGTGTTGTTTTAGCTTCTGAGATTCTATCGCATTGGAAGATTTATGCATTATACAAAAAGTAATGAGGAAACTGAAAATTTGGGAAGTGCTTTTGCCAAGAATTTAAAACCAGGGTCTTGTCTTTCTCTTGTTGGGGAGTTAGGAGCTGGAAAAACAACTTTTGTGCGAGGACTTTATGAGGGTTTGGGGGGGGTACACTTAGAGTTAGTGCATTCTCCAACCTTTTCCTTGATGCATCAGTATCCTCTTGCCCAAGGTTTTCTTTATCATTTGGATTTTTATCGCCTAGATTATTTTAGAGAAGTGCTTGATCTTGATTTTGAAGATCAAATTAAAGACAATATTACTGTTATTGAATGGGGAAATAAATTTTTAGAGATGAGAGATTGGTATACCCACCAAATTATTTTAGAAGTTGAAAATGGGGGAGTAAGAAAAATTTCGATGGGTTAAACAGTAAAGGAAACGCCACAGCCACAGGTAGCCTTGGCTTTGGGATTTTGAACTACAAAACCAGAACTTTTTAAATCTTCAACATAATCAATTTGTGAGCCATGCACATAAAGCCTGGTTTGAGAATCAACGAGTACATTTAAATCTCCACAGCTTACCTTAATGTCTCCTTCCTTGGGATCATCAAAGCTAAAGCCATATTGAAATCCACTACACCCCCCACCTTCTACTGAAATTCGGAAAAGTTTTCCTTCATAGTTTGGGTTTGATAGGGTTACCCCCTTGATTTTATTCATGGCTTTTCCTGTCAGGGTTATAATGGGGATAGTTTCATCTAATGGTTTTACTTGTTGATTTTGTTGTTCCATACCTTTCCTTTTATTTCATTTTATCCTCTCTGTCAAAACAATCCAGTTGTTTTTAGTCAAAATTTTGACTATCATTGTATGATAGTTAGAAGGAGGGCGGGGTTGTTTTTAGAACCTTTGACAAAGAATCAGGGTCACAAGGTAACCACTTATCTTTATTTGGTAGATACTTTGCTATCCTACCTCGGCCTTCATCTTCCTCGTTGGATTGAACGCGATGATTTAACCCACGCTGGTATCTTGGGGCTTATTGAGGCAGTGGTTCGTTTTAACTGGGATGGAGATCACAATCTCTTTCCTACCTATGCCCGTATTCGAATTCGCGGATCTATCCAGGATTACTTAAGAAAACTAGATCTATCTTCTAGATATCAAAGGAGAAATATTCGTCGACAAGAACATCTTTTAGGGCTGATGCAAAATCAAAAAAATTGGTTGGAGGTTGAAAATAAGGTAGCTTGCGAAGCAGTTAATCTATCTTATGAAACAGAAGTTGATGCAGCCGAAATGGTTGATTATCAAGATCAAAAAAATTGGCTTTATTCACGTCTTAATCATCTTGCACCCCTAGAGAAGAAAGTAATCTATTTCCATTATTTTCAAGACAAACCCTTTGCTCAATTAGCTCTGGATCTTGGTGTGTCCAAGGCTAGGGTTTCACAAATTTATCATCAAGCCTTAAAGCACCTTAAAAAATCATCCTAGCCAAGTGACCGAAATCAATGTATTATTTTAAACTATGCCTCAGATGATGGTAAATCCTCAGATTCAGGAGGCCCTGCTTATTGCCACGGTGTTCTTGGGGTCGATTACTCTTCTTGTGGCCTACAAGATTAGTGGATGGGTTAGTTTTGGGCTTTGTGCTCTTTTTTTCTTTTTCGATGGGGCTTCTATTTTTGGAAGCCGTTTTTTTTTCCCAGAACATTCTCACCGTTGGTTTGCCCAGCGTTTTTTTGAAGCGGGTGGATTTTTAGTTTTTTTATTTTTTCTTAAATGGACCAAGGATGTAGAAAAACTATCTGTAAGTTGGATGATGAAAATCATCCTTACTTTTTTAGGACTGTATCTTATTGGCACTTTAATTTATTTCAATTTTTGGGGAACAAATTTTCTATTACTCAAATGGATTAGTTTTTTTCTTTTTCTTGGTGGAGTTGTCTTTTTTCTTTTTTTAGATTCTCTGAGAGGTATTTTTGAACGCATGCTTTTAGGCATGGCCTTGATTGAATTTGTTTGTAGTTTTTTTGTTATTTTTTATCCTGCTTCCCTTGTGAGTTGGTCTCCAATTCCTGCTTCATCTCTGAGGCTTTCTGGAATGCTTTTACTTTTGGCCAGTGCTTCTCTTGAAATTATCAGACAATTCAATTTAGAAAAAACTCGTCAGCAAGTGCTTGCTCAAACAAGCCAGCTCTTAAGTTTACAAAAAGATGAAATTGAAAAACGTAACCGTGATTTATTGGTTTCTTATGCAACCCTAGCTAAGCTTCAAGAAAGATATTCACTGATTATAGAAACAGCCAATGATGCTTTCTTATCACTTGATGAAAATGGAGTGATTAGAGAATGGAATCAACGAGCCGAAGTTCTTTTTGGGATGAGCAAAAAAGAAGCTTCTGGGCAAAAGTTATCTGCTCTCGTTTTATCTGATGATTTAGCGTGTCACCTGCAAACAAGAATGAAAGAGTATCTTGAAAAAGGAGCAGATCCCATTTTGAATCAAAATGTAGAGGTTAAAGCCTATAATAAAAAAGGGGAGGCTTTTCCGGTTGAAATTTCCATGTCTATTTTCCCATTTGGTGAAGGATACTCTTTTAATATTTTTGTAAGAGATATCACTGAAAGAAAAAAATCAGAAAATTTGACAATTGAACAAGCGAGACAGTTAAAAGAATCCAATCATGATTTAGAACAGTTTGCCTATGTTGCTTCGCATGATTTGCAAGAGCCGCTTCGTATGATTACTGGCTTTGGGGATCTTTTAGAAAAAAAACTGGAAAGTCAGGATGAAAAAACCCTTGGCTACTTACATCATGTTGTAGATGGAGCTAAAAGAATGCAACAGATGATTTCTAATCTTTTAGAATATTCCAGAGCCACCAAGCATGAGCAAGAGATCGATTTTGTTAATTCCAATGAAGCTTTAGAGTGTGCACTTAAAAATTTAAGTGCCACCATTCAAGAAACAAAGGTTGAGATTAAAAAAGAAGTTCTTCCACAAGTTCGTGCCTATCAAGGAAGTTTAGAGAGACTTTTCCAAAATTTGATTTCAAATGCTATTAAGTTTAAAAGAGATAAAAATTTATTGATAGAAATTAAATCAAAAGACGCTGGATCTAATTATATTTTTTCGATTGCTGATAATGGAATAGGGATTGAGAAAAAAGATCAGGATAAAATTTTTGATCTTTTTGCAAAACTTCATGCTCATACACAATTTAGTGGTTTTGGTATTGGTTTGGCCGTGTGTAAACGTATTGTAGAATCACATGGTGGGCAAGTATGGGTAGACTCTGCTCCTGGGCAGGGAACCACCATTTCCTTCAGCTGGCCTAAAGAAGGAAGTTATGTCTAATCAAGAAAAAAATGTTCTTCAGGTTTTAATGATAGAAGATAACCCAGGTGATGTTGCCTTGATTAAAGAATATGTGCAAAATATTTCTAGTCCTGGTTATCACATTACGGCAATCTTAAGCTTAAGCCAAGCCCTGGTTTGTCTTCAAAAAAATCATTTTGATGTTGTGCTTTTGGATCTTTCTCTCCCGGATACCAAGGGGGTTGATGGCATTATTCAAATTAAATCCCTTAATCGTAAATGGCCCATTGTTGTTTTAACCGGCTTTAAAGATGAAAAAAAAGCTATTGAAGCCGTTCATCTAGGAGCTCAAGATTATTTAAATAAGGGAGAAATTACAGCTCAATCTCTTTCTAAGGCCATGCTTTATGCTATCGAAAGGCAGAAAATTGAAGATCAAATCTATTTTCAAAAATCTCTTTTAGAATGCCAATTAGATTCTGCTTGGGAAGCTGTTCTTATTTTGTTGAGTGACCACAGTGTTTACAAAGTTAATCAGCGATTTTTGGATATATTTAAATTTAAAAAGGAATTGCTTTATCAGTGGGATGACTCACAAATTTTTATACATATCAAAAATATGCTTTTAGAAGAGGATGAATTTGCAAAACATATTATTTTAAATAATCACTTAAGTTTAGAAGTGGCCTCAGGGGAGATTCAATTAAAGGATGGTCACATTTTTGAATATTATACAGTCCCAGTAAGAGGATTAGATGCTACTTACTATGGTCGATCTTGGTCTTTTTTGGATGTGACTCAGAAAAAACGGATGGAGGTATTGAAAGATGATTTTGTAAGTACGGTATCTCATGAATTACGTACTCCCTTAGCTATTGTTAAAGGAGCTATTTCTAATCTCGAGTACGGTATTGTAGGGTCTTTAAGTGAAAAACAACAGGCTTTGGTTAAAACAACAAGTCGTAATGTTGAAAGACTTACCAAGCTTATTAATAATCTTTTAGATATGGCAAGGCTTGAGTCTGGAAAAATTACGGTACGTTTACGACGAGTTGATTTAAAACCTATTCTTGATGATTTAATTAAAAATTATGAAACCCAAGTTAAACAAAAGGGTATTCAATTGATTCTCGATCTTCCCCATTATCTGATGCCTTGTTATGCTGATTCAGACCTTTTGGTTCAAGTGCTGCACAATCTGATTGATAATGCCCTTCGTTTTGCCAAAAGTAAAATTATTATCAAATGCCAAGATATTGTGGGAGACCAAAAAAACCAACTCCAAATCAGTATTATTGATGATGGTGTAGGCATTGAAAAATCTCATCAATCGGTTTTATTTAATAAGTTTGAACAAATCCATCGTCCCATGGGTGGCAGTGGTTACAAGGGTACAGGTTTAGGGCTTGCTCTTTGTAAGGAGATCATCGAATTACATCAGGGGAAAATTTGGATGGAAAGTGAAGTAGGATGTGGCTCTAGATTTCATTTTCTCATTGCTCAGTACGATATCGATCATGATTTTAGAACCCTTTTAAATGAGGCGATGATTTTAGCTTCGAGTAAAAATTTTTCTCTAGGTGTTTTTTGTTTTTCAGTTCAAAATCTTAAGATCTTGCGAAAAAATTTAGAAGACATCGAACTTGGTAAATTATTTGAAATGGTTGAAGATCGCATCCGCGTGCATTGCTTAAGACAAACTGATCACCTGTTTCATTACACACTTAAAGATTTTTTAGCTATTATTCCTGATATTGGGCCCATGGGAGCCCGCTCTATTTTAAATCGTATCAAACAAACAATTGAGGAATGCGTGAGAGACTACTTGGGATCTAAAATAGAACCTCATGTGGCTTGCGGATTTGCTATTTACCCTGAACTGTCCACAAGCCCCGAAGGCCTGATTGCCATGGCTCTTCAATCGATGAGAGGGGAAATCAAAAATCAGAATTAGAAAAAGTGATTAATATCAATAGGTTATAATGTGAAGAAAAGAGAGAGGGGGAAGCGTTGACTTTATCTCTAAAAACTGATATTTTTATGAATGAAATTGAATGGTTATCAAACCTAGATTTTCCCAAACGAAAAAGGGGGCGATATGAATAAATCGGAATTGATTGATATTATTGCTGAAAAAATGAAACAACCGCGCCGGAAGGCAGAGGATGTGGTGAATCTGATTTTTGATTCAATGACGGATACCTTAGCCAAAAGTGGCAGAATTGAAATTAGAGGATTTGGAAGCTTTGTAAATAAGGAATATGGGGCCTATATTGGAAGAAATCCACGTACAGGTGAATCTATTCAAGTAAAACCCAAGCGTCTCCCATTTTTTAAAGTAGGAAAGGAATTAAGAGAACGTGTTGATGGAAAATGGACAGGAGAAAGATACGATAACGATGTTGGTACTGACGACCCTGATGGTGGAGAGGGCGGACAGTAAAAAAAATCGTTGCTTTTTTGAACCGCTAATTTATCTATGCAAGGGTGATAGACGATTTACCAACTACCGTAGTTACCCTTCATCATCCTTTTTATCCTAAAATTTTAAAGGAAATTCATAATCCACCTTCGACTTTTTTTGCTTATGGAGATGTTTCAATTTTAAATGCGTTTTCTTGGGTTGGTATTGTAGGGACAAGAGACTGCACAAATTATGGAAGAGAAGCTACCAGGCATTTGGTGACAGGCTTGGTTACGCAAGGTTTAGGGATTGTAAGTGGGTTAGCCATAGGTATTGATACCGAAAGTCATCAGGCAGCCCTTTGTGCTCATGGAAAAACGGTAGCTGTTTTAGGAAGTGGTTTAAAATATATTTATCCTTCCAGAAATCAAGATTTGGTTTATGAGATTGTAAAAAGTGGAGGTGTTGTTCTTTCAGAGTATTCTCATTCAGAAAATGTTGCGCGCTACAATTTCCCAAAACGAAATCGAATCATTTCAGGTTTATCTCGTGGAGTTGTAGTTGTGGAGGCTGCTCAAAAAAGTGGTGCTTTAATTACAGCCAAGTATGCCTTAGAGCAAAATCGAAATGTCTACGCTGTTCCTGGGTCTATTTTTTGGGAAAAATCAGTGGGGCCACACTTTCTTATTTCCCAAGGTGCTAAACCTGTAACCCATCCCAATGATATTCTTTCTGATCTTAACTACCCTTGTATTGAAAAAGAAAATTCACAAGTTACAAAAGATGAAAAACAGATTTTAGATTTTTGTTCGACTCAAAAAGCAAGACTTGATGATTTAGTTTTTCATACCGGTTTTTCAACAGAAAAAGTGATGGAATTAGTAACGATTATGGAACTCAATGGAAAAATAAAGGCTACTGATGGGGGCATTTATGAATCTATTACAGGTTGGAGTAAATGATGAACAAGGGATTAGTTTACTTAGTAGGAGCTGGCCCAGGAGATCCGCAATTAATCACACTGGCAGGGGTAGCTGCTCTTGCCAAGGCTGATATTGTTCTTTACGATTTTTTAGCTAACCCATATTTTTTGTCTCATACTCAAAAAACATGTCAGTCATTTTATGTTGGCAAACCATGTGGAGCATGCTCCATGCCTCAAGATGAAATTACGAGGTTGATGATTTTTTATGCCAATCAAGGAAAGATTGTTGTGAGATTAAAAGGGGGAGATCCCTTCGTTTTTGGAAGGGGTGGTGAGGAGGCAGTAGAACTAGCAAAAGCACATATTCCCTTTGAAGTGATTCCTGGGGTTAGTTCTTTTAACGGCGTATTAGCTTATGCAGGCATACCACTCACTCACCGTTCTTATTCTTCAAGTTTTGCTGTCATTACAGGTTATGAAGAATCACAACAACAAAAAACAGACTGGGATGCTGTTTCTAAAATAAGAACTCTTGTTTTGTTAATGGCTACTTCTCGTATGAAGGAAATTGCTCAAAAACTTATGCATGGTGGTATGGAAGAAAATACTCCTGTGGCTGTTATTAGTCGTGGAAGTTATGGTGAACAAAAAACCTTAACTACAACACTTAAAGATGTGGGCCAAATGCTTCATCATCATCCTCTGCCCCGTCCCACCACCATTGTTGTGGGGAAAATAGTAGAGCTAGGTAGCCAACTTTCTTGGTTTGAAAAAAAACCTCTTTTTGGTTTATCTTTTATGCTCACACGTTCTTATGAGGGAAATCAAAAATTATCGGTGAGGTTAAGAAATGAGGGAGCCATGGTGCTTGAATGCCCTACGATTCAGGTTAAAAAAATTCCTCTAACTCCGGAGGGTAAAAAGATTTTAAAGAATCTGAAAGAGATTGCATGGATTGTATTTACAAGCAGCAATGCAGTAGATCTTTTTTTGGAAAGTTTGAGAAGTGATGATTATGATTTAAGAGATATTGCTCATGTTAAAATTGGAGCCATTGGTGAGGCTACTTGTGAAAAATTAAAATCATACTTTTTAAAATGTGATTTAATTGCCAATCCCTCTACGTCAGAGGGCTTGGCTTTAAGTTTAGCCAAACAAGGTATTGCTGGTAAGAAAATCCTTCTTCCTTGTGCAGAAAAAACAAGGGGTATTATTAAAAAAATATGTGAGGAAAATCATTGCCAATTAATTGAACTACCCATCTATCGAGTAGAAAAAATTCAGCTTTCTCATGATCAGATTAAAAATATGATGAAAGTTCCACCTCACTGGGTTTTGTTTGCTAGTTCTTCTGCTGTAGAAAATTTTTATGAGATGACAAAAGATTTTTTATCTTTGGAACATTCTCGTATTGGCTGTATTGGACCCATAACAGCAAATACAATAAAAGCGCTTGGTTTAAAAGTAGCTTTAGTTGCATCAAAGCCCACCGTAGAAAGTTTTGTGCAAGATTTGATAGGTTTTATTAAGAAATAAATTTTCACTCCATATATTTTGAAGGATTTTCGAGAATGTCTACTAGCATTTTTGCCATTTGTGAGCCGACAAACCCATCAATAAAACGATGATCTAAGGTAGACCATCACAGATCCAAAGGGGTTTGTTGAAAGATTTAATTTTTTAAAATTTTTGCCAGGCATTATTTTTTATGTTTAACGGTAATGATGGTATGAATTCCGCCTCTTACATAAAAATCGGCAATAAGCGTTATTTCTTTTGGGGATAAAAGAAGTACTAAGTCATTTAAAATTTGGTTGGCTACTTTTTCATGAAAAGCTCCCTCGTTTCGATAAGACCAAAGGTAGTGTTTTAAAGATTTAAGCTCAATACATTTTTGGTAAGGGATATATTGAATCTGTAAGGTTGCAAAATCAGGCTGCCCCGTTTTAGGGCAAAGACAGGTAAATTCTGGACAAGTAAAACTAATTTCGTAATCTCGTTCTGGATTAGGATTAGGAAAGGTTTCCAAGTTTTGAGAAGGTTGGGTCATTTTGTTCAGGATGCTTCAGGATTGTAGTAGGGATTAAGGCCAGCGGCGTGATCAGTTGTATCATAGATAGAACCTAAAAATGGAATTTCTTGTCTTAATGTTTGTTCAATCCCTTGTTTTAAAGTTGCTTGCGACATGGAACAACCTTGACAGCCTCCACCCATTTTAATGAAAATATCGTTATTTCGCACATCAAGAAGTTCAATATAACCCCCATGACTTGCTAGGGAGGGATTAATTTGTTCTTTAATTAATTTTTCTACTTGTTTTCGAATCTCAGTTGTTGCTGGCATTTTTTTAATCATTTCTTCTGAAATTAAGGGCACCCCAGAAGCTATAGCTTCTCTGATAGCAACACCAAAATTTTTACCATACAGACGCCAATCTGTAGGATCTTTCATGGTAACGATAATTAAAGTGGGAGCAATAAATAGTTCAACTACACCTTCAATTTGAAAAATTAATTCAGCGAGTTTTGAATTGATTGTTTCTTTTTTATCCCTGAAAAAATAAGAACCTTTAATTGAAAGGGGAGTTTCTAAAATAAATTTACAACGCCATGATTCTTTTTGGGGTTCAGCTATAATTTTTATAAGAGTTTCCATATATGATTTTCTTATCATGTGGTGTAGAAAATACAACTTCTTTTAAGGATTTACCCCGCATGAAGAGGATGATGAGGGGCATCTGTTGATATAAAATGGGGATCTGTTCCCTCTCCAAATACAGGAGGTTTTTTATCTAAAATAGGTGAATGATAAATTTGTCCAGAATCAAGATCTACTTCAATTCTTAAAGTATTTTGTACCTCCTGTTTAGTAAATAAACCGCTGTCCCTTAAATTACTTGGCACTTTTCCTTTGTAGTAGTTCATATAAGAATCTACAGAAGCTTGGAAAGCATGGGTCATAAAAGCGTGGGCCCTTGTCCCATAAGGATAATCGCTGAGGTGACCCAAGAGATCATGAAAATCATTATTATTAAAAAGATTAGCTTCATTGATTAAGTTTGTGCTTTCCGGATTAGCACGAAGAAGAGCATCGTAGTTTTCGAGCCAATGTCTGTAATAAGAAATGTAATGTTGATAATTGGTAATGATGGGCAGAAGGGCCGCTTGCATTTTTAAATTAGGATCATTTGTAGTTTCCAAAACTTGACTATGACTGTGACCCCCATTGCATTTTGCATGTTCATCTGTAATACCTGTATTTACTCTCATTAAGGCAGCGATAGTTTGGATCCTGTGGTTAAATTTTTCTTCGTACTCATTTAATTGATAAGTATTAATAAAAGTAGTTTCATCTGTACGTTTTCTGTTTAAAACGGCATTATAATATTGGGTGAGCATATCCAAATAATCGAGGGTATCTTCTTCAAAAGGGCGAACCTGGCTAGCAAGTCTTGGATCTGGGCTTTCCGATAAAGACATTTTTATTACGCTTGCAAATAATCTCACAAAGGTTTGTGTATCTGCAATCATGGTAGGAATAGTATCTTCTGTAACTATTAAATTATGAACTGCCCCAGGTCTTGCAATAAGATCTAAAGCTAGCTTGATTTGTTTGGAGAGAGTAGCATCTAAGTCGGTAAGAGCACCTATTTTTTTATCATCAAGATACTCTTTTGCCTTTCTATTGCTGGTTAAATCATCATGTAATTGATAAATTTCGTTATCTACTATGGGATCATGTCCTGGTGGAGTCAAGTTATCAAGGTTTCTATAATTAAATTCTAAAACAAGACGCTCTGGATTTTGATCATCGAAACCAAATTTCATCCAACCCATTTCATAGTTGTCAGCAATGGAAGAAACTGTAATTTGAGGAAGAGGAGTACGTCTATGAATGTTGTATTTAATAGCATACTGCTCACTATTGAGGTTTATAAAACCTCTTTCGTGTGTATGGGCTCCCATGAAGGCAATGACAGATTCATGAGATAAAAGTGGTCCTAAAAGAGAAGCATTGTAGATAGAAGTAACAGGATAATGGCTACCAAAAATAAATTTAGCTCTTGGATTTAATTTCAACATGGCTTGCATAAAGGCCCAAATAACTTTAATTTGAATGGGTGAAACAGTTCCTTGAACGGCTCCAAACTTGGTAGTAACCTGCATGTAATCCATACTATCGATATTGATAAAATAAAGAGGCACTGCTCCCTTGGGTGTGTTAAATTCATCCATTTTCAGAGCCGAGCAATACATCAACTCTTGTACGCTATCTACCATTTTACCTTCACGATAACTGATCAACGCATTATAGGTTCCATCAGATTCTTGTTTCCAAATATCTTGATAAACTTGATCTGTATTTTTCCATGAAACCCAACGGCCCTTGTTAACTTGATAGTTTACTGCATTGTAACCAGTAAGATAGGCAGGTTGCGGTGAATGATTATAAAAATTATAATAAATTTGATCGATTAATTTTTTCTTAGTGAGGCGATTTTCTACTCCGCCTACTTCAATGCCGTGAATATCTTTTTCATAAGTACGTTCTTTACTTTGGAGATTAAGAAGGACTCCAATCAATCCAAAATAACTATTTCCTGAACGGACAACACCTGAATGGAAAACTTCGTGATTACCAATGATGTAAGCAAGAATACGATGACGAGGATCGGCTTTAACAAGTGCATTTTGTGTATGCAAAAACGCATCTAATTCTTCGTCTCCTGCAATGTCAGTGGCATCACCCATGGAGATCAAGCCTAAGTAATCATAGTTTCTGTATTCACTAGGCATAGACTCTCTCACAAGAGTTTCATGCCCTTGTGAAATAAAACCATTAACCCCCGGAGCTCTCAAGGCTGGAGTATGTGTATTAACAGTGAGAGAGCGAATAATTCCACTCATTCGAATACGATGATATTGTTCGTCACCAGCAAAACCAATGACTTGGTAATTTCCTCCAGAGGTAGGGGTTGTAGGAGCATTAGCGAGGGTATTATCGGTAGGATGGAATGGAATTAAATGGGGTTTAATGGAGAAACGAAGTCCTACTCCCCAACTTCGACCAACGACGGCTCTTGAAATACCAGAGGGTGATTGATTTTGTAATCCAACACCTCGAATGCCTAGCTTGGCATAAAGCCCAAATCCAAAATCAACTTTTTTTCTTTTGATGGTCAAATCGATTCCAGGATTTAAGCCTACTCCTGAATAATAGAGCGGAGTTTCCATTCCGGCATATTCACCTAATCCAAGCGGCATGGAACCCGTCATATAGCCTGCTTCAACGTAAGCCCCAAAGGGGAAAGCAATACGGATTTTATCATCGATGAAAGTGTAAACCTGGCCTGCAGCAATTTCCCCTCCAAAGCGATTAAAGGCTGCCATGTCAGTGTTGTCGCGTTGGTTTTCGATGGATTTACTCCCTTGAGATAAGACCCCATTAACATCTACAAAACTAGACCAACCAATGGGTTGGCCAATATGAATTCTCACTCCTAATTTTTCTTCGATACTCGTGTAGGGTTTGCTTTCAAGGTCAGACTTGGTTTGAAAATTATCAGTACCTATTGTTGTGTGAAGGGTAAGATCTACCGGTGTCCTTGTAGGATCCAAGAGAGAAGGATAGTTACCTATTGTGTCAGTTAATACTCTAATAGCCATAGAGATATTCCAAGAAAAAAGAGAAATGCCGCATTGCGGCAAAAGCCCTTGTTATCTAGGCAAATTGTTTTTAGCTTACAATGATATTATCGGCAGATTTTGGAGAATGTTTCTCAACGGGCCAAAACCTACTTTTTGCGTTTTAACGCACTGTGCTAGGAATTTCATTGACCCCCTGAATCATGGAATGATAATGCGTTTTAACTTGAGACAACAAGAAAAAAATAAAGAAAGGGGAGTATGTCAAAAATTTCAAAGATTTTAGCGCGTGAAATTCTTGATTCGAGAGGAAACCCTACTGTAGAAGTAGATCTTTTTCTTTCTTCCAAAGCTTGGGGACGTGCCTCGGTGCCTTCGGGTGCGTCTACTGGGGATGATGAAGCTGTGGAACTAAGGGATGGAGAAAGACGTTATGATGGTAAAGGTTGTCTTACGGCTGTTGAACATGTGTTACATGAAATTACAAAGGCAGTGAGTGGAGTTAGTTTTAGTGATCAACGTGAGTTTGATGGAACCTTAATTAAACTAGATGGCTCGGCCAATAAATCACATTTAGGAGCTAATGCTCTTTTGGCTGTATCACTGGCCTATGCTAAGGCGCAAGCGGTTGAAAAAGAAATTCCTCTCTATGAATTAATTGCACAAGAAATGGGAACAAAACCTCAAATTCTTCCTGTGCCCATGATGAATATTTTAAATGGTGGGGCTCATGCTGATAATAATGTGGATATACAAGAATTCATGATCATGCCTGTTCATTTTCCTTCTTTTTCTAGAGCCTTGCAAGCGGGCACTGAAATTTTTCATTCTCTTAAAAAAGTTTTAAAAAACCGTAAACTCAACACTGCTGTGGGAGATGAAGGAGGGTTTGCACCTTCTTTAGAATCGAATGAACAGGCCCTAGCTGTGATTATAGAAGCTATCGAAAGTGCAGGATATCAACCAGAAAGTGAGATTGTTTTAGCACTTGATGCCGCAGCCAGTGAATTTTGTGAAGATAACATTTATACTCTCGAAAATGAAAAAAATCCTATCAAGTCTAGTGAAGAGATGATTGCTTTTTATCAAACATTAAAATCAAAGTATCCCATTTATTCTATCGAAGATGGATTATCTGAACATGACTGGGAAGGATGGAAAAAAATCACTGCGAGCTTGGGGAAAAAAATGCAATTGGTAGGGGATGATCTGTTTGTTACCAACACCAAAAAACTATCTCAAGGAATTAAAGATAAGGTAGGAAATTCTATTCTCATTAAATTAAATCAAATTGGAACTTTAACCGAAACACTTGACGCCATTAGTTTAGCTCAAAAATCAGGCTATACAGCAATTATCTCACATCGTTCTGGAGAAACTGAAGATACAACAATTGCGGATTTAGTTGTGGGATCTAACGCCGGACAAATTAAAACTGGAAGCCTTTGCCGTACCGACCGGGTAGCTAAATACAATCAGCTTCTTCGCATTGAAGAAACACTGGGTACAATGGCTCACTATCCAGGAATGTCTGCCTTCCAATATGATTCTCTCTAAACGAGCTCTGTCTATTAAGCCTTTTATTGCCATGGATATCTTGGAGGCTGCACAAAAGTTATCTGGGCAAGGTCATGAGATTTTTAATTTTGGTTTAGGTGAACCTGATTTAGCCCCACCTGAAGGAATTCAAGAGGCTTGTATTGAGGCTATTAAAAATGGGGATTTAAAATATACACATTCTCAAGGTCATAGTTCTTTTCGAAATATTATCGCTCAATTTTATAATAAAAATTATGGGGTTGAGATAAATCCAGATTGTATCATTGTTACTTCAGGTACTTCTCCAGCTTTTTTTCTTGTTTTTTCTGCTCTCTTGAATCCTGGTGATGAGGTTATTCTTCCTAATCCTTATTATCCTTGTGATTTAAATTTCATAGAATATTTAGGAGGAAAGGCGATTTTTTTAGAACTAAAAGAAGAAGAAAACTACGCTTGGAATCAAAAAAAATTAGAGTCGCTTATTTCTAAAAAAACAAAAGCCATTTTATTAACAAGTCCTTCTAATCCTTTGGGAACCATTGCTAGCCCAAGTCTTTTAGCATTTCTTGCTCATTTAGATATTCCCATTATTTCTGATGAAATTTATCACGGGTTAAACTACGTAGAAAAAGATAGAAGCATGCTTCAATTTAGTAAGAAATGTTTTGTTATCAATGGTTTTTCTAAATCTTTTGGCATGACGGGATACCGGCTTGGTTTTACAATTATTCCTCCTCATTATGTAGATGCTTTTCGTAAAATTCAGCAGAATTTTTTTATTTCAGCTAATCCCTTTGTTCAAGCAGCGGGGGCTTATGCCTTAACCCATTGTGTCCCTGATTTAGAAATTAGAAAAAAAATATTTCAGAAAAGAAGAGATTTGATGATTGGTCTTTTATCTGAAATGGGTCTTGCTGTTCGGTATCATCCTCTGGGAGCTTTTTATCTTTTTGTAGATACTTCTTCTATTAATCCTAATTCTTATGAATTAGCCTTTCAGATTTTAAATAAAGCTCATGTAGCTACAACTCCTGGTATTGATTTTGGAAGTTGTGGAGAAGGGCATTTAAGATTTTCATATGCCACAGATGAAAAAAAAATTAAAACAGGAATGACAGCTCTTAAAAATTTTTTAAAGAAGACATGAAACTTTCTATTTCTATCCAGGAAACAGGAGATAAAACACGCCCTACTTTTATTGCTTTTTTTAATGGAGAAAAAATAGGTTTTTTAGAATGCTTGATTACAAATCCCTCTATGGATATTGTTCAAATTGATGTAGCTGAAAAATTTAGAAGATTACAGGTTGGATCAAGGCTTATCCGTTTTGCCTGTGAAAATAATCCTCAAGTTCATGAAATTTTTATTGAGGTAGCAGAAAATAATGAAGGTGCTATTAAATTTTATCACTCTCTTGGTTTTACTTTTATTGGAGAAAGAAAGCATTATTATCGCAATGGAAAAAATGCCATCAATATGGTACTTAAAATTTGATGTATTCGCTTCTTAAAAGAATTCTTTTTACTTTCGATCCTGAAAGCGCCCATCTTTTTGTTAAAAATCTATCACCTTTTTTACCTAAAAAGCTTCTTTCAAAAAAAACAAGACACGCCTATCCAGCTTTAAAAACCTCACTTGGGGGTACTCTTCTTGATAATCCCATAGGTTTAGCTGCAGGTTTTGATAAAAATGGGGAAATGTTAGAGCTAATTTATGCTTTAGGTTTTGGATTTTCAGAAATTGGATCAGTAACCCTTCATCCCTGTCTTGGAAATAAAAAACCACGACTTTTTAGATATCCAAAAGATGAATCTTTGATGAATCGTTTGGGATTACCTAACCATGGAGCTCAAGTTATTGCCACCAGACTCAAAAAAGAGACCCCAAAACTTCCCTATGGACTTAATATTGCTAGAACGCCCAATTTTGCAGTGCCAAAAAATGATGCTCGCAATGGCATTTCAGATTTTTTATCTACCTATGAAAATTTAAAAAATTTAGGTTTTTACTCTGTTCTCAATTTAAGTTGTCCCAATACAGAAGATGGAAGAACTTTTGAAGATCCTGGCTTATTTTCTGAATTAGCAGAAGCTCTTCTTAAGAAAAAAAGTAAGAAACCTCACTTAATTAAAGTTTCTCCAACACTTCCATTACAACAATTAAACAGTCTTTGTGAATCGGCTCTTAAATTAGGATTTGATGGTTTTGTAGTCTCTAATACATCTGCGACAAGCGAGGGTGGAGTAAGTGGTAGAAGACTTTTGAGTCAAGCCAATGCACAATTAAAAAATGTTTTTGAAATAACAAAGGGGAAGGCACTTCTTATTGGAGCAGGAGGTATTTTATCTTTTGAAGATCTTTTAACTAAATTGTCCTTGGGGGCAGAATTTTTTCAAATTTATACAGGCCTTATCTATCGAGGGCCTTTTTTTGTAGCTCATTTGAACAAGCAATTAGCCAACTTTTGTAAAAAGCTTGGAATAAAGAACTATCGTGAATTAATTGGAAATCCGGAGATTCTAAAAATGTAGATCATCTGTCATCCCCGTGTCTGTAAACTTGCCCCCGCATAGACGGGGCACGGGATCTATCTATATTCTTATCTTCTAATTTTTTTATTTTAAATTTATATAAATATATCATATATTTATATAATATAATTGAATTTATTTTTAATAAAAATACTTGCAAAATAGAGTCTAATAAATGTAAAATAAAACCATGGAATTAGAACTTACACATAAGCTGTTGGAGCACATGAAAAGGGGTAAGGTTTATAGGCGTGCCGATTTGAAACAATACGCCACTTCAATTGATCGGGACTTAAAGGAGCTTTGTGACAATAAAGAAGTGCTTAAATTAAGTCCTGGTCTTTATTGCCGCCCCAAACATTCTGCTTTTGGTTTGCAACCGCCGGAAGATAAAGAGTTGGTACGTTCTTTTTTAAAAGACAGCCGTTTCTTAATAACCTCCTTTAATCACTTCAACAGTCTGGGTTTGGGTTTCACACAACTTTATAATAGTTCTGTTGTTTATAACTATAAAAGGCATGGACGAATGGTTTTAGCGTCCAAAATCTTTGAGTTCAAACGAGTCAGCGATTTTCCTAAAAAATTATCCAAAGAATATTTGGTGGTGGATTTGCTCAATAACAGCAAATTGCTTGTTGAAGATGAGGCTACTATTACCCCCAAACTTAAAGAAAATTTTTCGGAATTTGATTCTGATGAATTGATGAAAATAGCCTTGAAATATGGTCGCGCACGAACCAAAGATTTTATAAAAGAATTATATGTCGCACATTAATTCCTTCCTGCATGAAAGAAGTGACATTCGTAATCTTTATCAAACCCTCAGTTTGGAAATGGGAATTTTTCCACAAATTATCGAAAAAGATTACTGGCTCATGCATTGCCTGTGGGGACTTAAAGAACAAGGTTTTGGTTTAGAATTGAAAGGTGGAACTTCTTTATCTAAGGGCTGGGGTATTATCGATCGTTTTTCAGAAGATGTGGATATTAAAATTTCAACCCCGGATGTTACAAAACTTCCTGTTGGTAAGAATCACGATAAAACGTCACACATAAAAGCAAGAGCAGACTATTTTGATAAATTAGCACAAAAAATTGTGATTTCAGGTATTAAGAAAGTGAAACGGGATACAGCTTTTGACGATGGTAAAATGCGTGGTGCTGGTATCCGCTTGATATACGATAGTGCTTTTGAACCCTTATTAGGAGTGAAAGAGGGGATTTTGTTGGAAGTAGGGTTTGATATTACTACGCCCAATAAACCAAGAACAATTTCCAGTTGGATGATGGATAAAGCACACACGGTTGCTTTGTCAGTTTTGGACAATCGCGCCTATAAAATTTTATGTTATTTTCCGGAATATACTTTTGTTGAAAAACTTCAAACAATTTCGACTAAATTTAGAAACTTTGAATCTAAAAATGTGCTGCCAAAAAATTTTATTCGCCACTATTACGATGTTTTTAAATTGTTGGAACAGGATCGTGTAAAAAAGTTTATTGGAACGCCAGAGTATCTTTCTCATAAAAAAGAAAGGTTTGCTGCCAGTGATGAGCCTGACCTTAGCAAAAATCAGGCTTTTCTTTTGTCAAATGACAAAACCAGAAATCTGTTCAAATCAGAATACCAGAAGACCCGTAACCTTTATTTCAAAGGCCAGCCTGACTTTGAGGATATTCTTAAAAAAATAACGAAGCACTTAGGAGATTTATAGTCATCATATCTACTTTTTACAGTAAAATTGAGGGTTTGCACTCCTCTCTTTTTTTGATAAAATAGAAGTATGTTAAGTAGCCAGGTTTTAGTCCTTAATCGATCCTATATTCCCATTCAAGTAACCAGTCTTAAAAGAGCTCTTTGCCTTTTGTATCGTGGTTTGGCTAAAGTAGTTGATCAGCAATACGAGCTTTTTGATTTTCAGTCTTGGGCAGAACTCTCTGTTGTAACTCATGCCGAATCTTTGGGATTAGTACACAAGGCGATTCGGATCCCACGCGTTATTTTACTCCATTTTTATGATAAAGTGCCTCATAAGCCGGTGCGTTTTTCACGTCTTAATGTTTATTTGCGTGATCAAAATACTTGTCAATATTGTCGAAAAAAATATTCTCGAAGCGAACTCACGCTCGACCATGTACTTCCCTTATCACGTGGTGGTGGAACCAGTTGGGAAAATATTGTGTGTTGCTGTGTGGTTTGTAATGTTCAAAAAGGTGGAAAAACTCCACAAGAAGCAGGGCTTCATATCATGCGTACTCCCATGCGTCCCGATTGGTCTTTTATGTTTCGCATTTTAACCAAGCCCATTCATTATAAGGAATGGTTTCCCTATCTTAATATCCTAGATTATAGTTACTGGAATAATGAACTTGAAAGTTAGTCAGGTTGTCTTTTTAGAAGAAAAATCTTTAAGGCTCGATGTCTTTTTGGCCAAGAATCAATTTTATTTAAGCCGATCTCAAGCTTCTTTCCGGATTAATCAAAAACATGTTTTAGTTAATGGGAAGGGAGTTAAACCCTCACTGCTTTTAAAAAGAGGCGACCAAATTACTTTTATTCCTTTTGAGATAAAAAAATCAGAACTGATTCCTGAAAATTTACCCCTTTCTATCCTTTTTGAAGATTCTCATCTCATTGTGATTAACAAGGCTCCTGGTCAGCTTGTTCATCCAGGAGCTGGTCATCCCAGGGGAACTCTCACACAGGCTCTTCTTTCTCATTGTAAGGGATTATCTCAAATTGGAGGTGTTGAGCGTCCTGGTATTGTTCATCGTTTAGATAAGGGGACCTCAGGTGTTTTAGTAGTTGCTAAGGATGATATTTCTCATATTGAACTCTCAAGGCAATTTAAAAATCGTGAGATAGAAAAAATTTATTGGACCCTTGTTTATGGAAAATTAAAATCTATTGGAAGTATTAAAACTTTATTATCAAGACATCCAAAAAATAGAAAAAAATTTGCTTCAGCTTTAAAGGGCAAAGAGGCTATTAGTCATTATCGTAGGTGTGATGAGGCTTGTGGTTTAAGTTTTGTAGAAGTTAAAATTGATACAGGTAGAACTCATCAAATTCGTGTACATTTGAGTGAATTAGGTTTTCCTATTGTGGGAGATTCTACTTACGGTGGAATTTCACCTGCAAAAAATTTAAAAGATAAAAATTTGTTTTCTCTTATTAAAAATCTTGATCATACTTTGCTTCATGCTCGTACACTTAAGTTTGTTCACCCTTTTTCTAAACAACCCATGACTTTTACAGCACCGATACCAGAATCTTTTCGAAGTATTGCCCAAGTAGCTTTTGGAAAAATTTATGATTCTTAGATCACGCTTATTAAACATACCAGGCTTAGAACATGGTTTCACCACACGCGGCTTAGGCTCTGATTACAAGCGTTTAGGTTCCATACTTGATTGGCCTACTTCTCAAATCATGAGTTTAAAACAAGTGCATTCTCATCAGATTTATCTTTTCCCATCATTGTCTTTACCAAAAATTGGTTCTGGATTGGTTTCAGGTGATGCTTTGATGACCCAAAAAGAAAAAGTACTTTTAGTGATGAGAGTGGCTGATTGTATTCCTGTTTTAATTTATGTTCCAGAAAAGCCTGCTATTGCCAATATTCATGCAGGTTGGAGAGGAGTTGTATCTCAAATTATTCCGCGTACTATTTCCTCTCTTGTAAATCTGACGGGAGTTCATCCGGGGGCAATGAAGGCTGTTATTGGGGCAGGGCTTTGTAAATCTTGTTTTGAGATTGGTCCAGAAATTTTAGAGCAATTTAAAGATTTACCTCAATCCCTGATTACTCAGGGAAAAGGAGATCGTTTTTTAGTTGATTTAGTTGGAGCGTGTTATTTTCAACTTCAATCGCAAGGATTAAAAGAAATTGAAAGGATGAGTTATTGTACCCAATGTGATCGAAACTTATTTTATTCTTATCGAGGAGGAGATAAAAAAGAACGCCAGATTTCTTTTATTGGTTTGAAGTGCTTCCCCCAACCGTTAAAAGAGGAATCCTAACCGTTGGCATGCCATCGGTAATAGGAACATCTTGTCCATCTTTTTCACAAGTTCCAACAGAAAAACCAAAATCAGAACCAACAAGATCGATAGAGGCAAGTACATGAGCTGCATTTCCTACAAGGCTAACCCCTCTGACAGGTTCGCCTTTTTTTCCATTTTCAATCAAATATCCCTCGGTGACTTCAAAAACAAAATCTCCATTCACAGTATTAACTTCGCCTCCACCCATCATGGTTACAAAAAGTCCATGGTTTACAGAACTAAGTATTTTTTGAGGATCATCGGGGCCAGGTAGCATCATGGTGTTAGCCATGCGTACAATGGGTTTTGCAGTAAAATCTTCACGACGTCCATGGGCATTGGATTTCAAGCCAAATTTAAGGGCGTGGAGTCGATCACATAAAAAGTTTTTCAGAATTCCTTTTTCGATAAGAATTGTATTTTGAGCACGAATGCCTTCATCATCAAACATGTAAGAACCTCGTTTACCTTGAAGTGTGGGGTTATCTGTAATGGTTACTTTAGAACTTGCTACTTTTTCCCCCAGTTTATTTTTATAAACAGAAAGCCCTTCTAGGGCTAAATCAGCTTCTAAACCATGTCCAATGGCTTCGTGAATGAGAGTGCCACCTGATGAAGAAGAAATCACAACGGGCATCACTCCTCCTGTGATGGTTTTAGCTGACATGTTTGTTATAGCCCTTTGGGTGGCCAGTAGTGCACATTCTTCAAAAGCATCAAGAGAGATAAAGTGTGATCCAAATTGCCCTCCTAATGAATGAAAGCCTGTAAAATTTTTTCCTTTTTTAGAGACAGTGATTAAAACTGAAAAACTAGCTTGAGGAGTGCTTTGTTTTAAAAAGCTAAAATCACTGGTTGCCATTTCGATGGCTCGTAGGGAATCGGAGTAGGAAAGTTTAACCTGTACGCTATGGGGCGACATTTTCCAGGCCAATTTTTCAATTTTTTTTAAATGGGTTACAATTTTTTTTAAACCCACTTGTGAGGATGGAGGACTTATTTTACTTGTACCACAGGCACTTCCTTTGGTCGTTGACTTCGGGGACCGTTTGTTTTTTTTAATTGATGTGGCCAGGAGGTTTGCTTCTTTTAAAAGATTTGGGATTGAAATATCTTGGGTAATAGTAAGATAATTCTTAAATTCAGAGATAACGCGAATAGCAGCTCCAGTTATTTTTCCAGAAAAAATTTGATCAATTGTTTTGTTTTCAAGAACAATATGAGTTTGATGTTTGGATTCCAGAAAAACATCAGCATACTCTCCTCCAGATTGGATAGCTTTTTGAATGAGTAAAAAGGCTTCTCCTGTTTTCATGATTTTTGAAATCTAGTTGGAGTGAGTGCGTCTTGCAAGTTAAGAAAAAACATTGAAATAGAAGAAGGCTTTAGTATAGGGAGAAGATATGAAAAATACAGAATTGATTGGAATTATTGGTGGAAGCGGTTTGTACTCTATGGTTGACTTTCGGTTGAAGAAAAAAGTTTCTTTATTAACTCCTTTTGGTAAACCATCGGATTCTATTTTATTAGGCACCTTAGAAGGGAAAGAGGTAGCTTTTCTTCCAAGACATGGGGCAGGACACCTGATTAATCCCACCCATATTAATTTTAGAGCCAACATTTGGGCTTTAAAAAAGATAGGAGTAAGCTCTATTATTTCTGTTTCTGCTGTTGGTTCTTTGAAGGAAGAAATAAAACCTGGTGATATGGTTGTGGTTGATCAATTTATCGATCGAACCTATGCCCGTGAATCTAGTTTTTTTGATCAAGGAATAGTGGCTCATGTGAGTCTGGCTGAGCCTACTTGTCCCAGCCTTCGTTTAGCTTTAATTGAAGCTTCTCATAAGGCAGGGGCTTCTATTCATCCTCAAGGGACTTATCTGTGTATGGAAGGTCCACAATTTTCTACTCAGGCCGAATCACATTGGTATCGATTAATGAATGCTCATGTGATTGGCATGACCAATGTGCAAGAAGCTAAACTCGCCAGGGAAGCCGAAATGTGTTATGCCACTTTGGCTCTTTCTACTGATTATGATTGTTGGCGAGTGGGACATGAGGAGGTTACAGCAGATCAAGTGGTAGAAGTTTTAAAAAATAATATTGTCATGGCCCAGAAAATTTTAAAGCAGGTGTTAGTGTTGGGAATTTCTGCTTGTACAGGGAAATGTCGTTATGCTTTAGCTCATGCAATTTTAACAGATCGAAAAAAGATATCCGCTAAAACCAAGAAAAAACTTTCTCTTCTCATACAAAAATATATTTAAACGAAAGGATACTATGGGTATTTTAGTTATTGGTTCGGTAGCCCTTGATACAGTAACCACTCCCTTTGGGAGCATGACAGATGGTTTGGGAGGTTCGGCTACTCATTTTAGTGTATCTGCCTCTTATTTTACCAAGGTTTCAATGGTGGCGGTGGTAGGAACCGATTTTCCTCATGAACATGTTGAGTTTTTAAAAAGCAGGGATATTGATGTAAGTGGATTAGAAACTGTACCTGGAAAAACTTTTCGTTGGACAGGACATTATGGCATTGATTTAAATAGTGCCCAAACTTTAAAAACAGAACTCAATGTTTTTCAAAATTTTATACCCAAGGTTCCTCAAAAATTTGGGCAGAATGATTTTGTTTTTTTAGCCAATATCGATCCTGATTTGCAAAGGAGTGTGATAGAACAGGTTAAAAAACCAAAACTTCTTGCTTGTGATACCATGAATTTTTGGATTGAAGGAAAAAGAGAGTCCCTTTTAAAAACGATAAGTTTAGTTGATATGATCGTTATTAATGAAGGTGAAGCCCGTCTTTTATCTGGTAAAACCAACTTGGTTAAAGCTGCCCAAGTTATTCATCAATTAGGTCCTCGTATTGTGGTGATTAAACAAGGTGAGTATGGAGCCTTGCTTTTTTATGATGGGCATATTTTTTCAGCTCCCGGGATGCCACTTTCAGATGTATTTGATCCTACAGGGGCAGGGGATAGTTTTGCAGGGGGGCTTTTTGGTTATCTTGCCATGAAAAATGATTTAAGTCTTTCTACCTTTCGTCAGGCGATGATTGTGGGAAGTGTGATGGCTTCTTATAATGTAGAAAAATTTAGCTGTGATCGTATACGTCATTTAACTCAAAAAGATCTTCATGCTCGTTATACTGCCTTTAAAAATTTAAGTCATTTTGACGAAATTAGTTTTTAATATGTCGCTTAATCAACAACAAAATTTGTTTCAAACTATTCAACGTCTTTTAAGAATGGGCGCAACAAGTAATGCTAAAAATTTAATTACTAAACTTCACCCAACTGATATTGCTTCGATTATTCCTCTTTTTCCAGCAGAAGATCAAGATTGTATCTTAAGTTACCTTTATGATATCAAAAAAATAGCTGATATATTTTCAAGGCTTGGATCATCTTTTTTAAAGAATTACTTAAAGAATCATCAAGATTACGCCCGGATGGCTAAAATTTTAGAAATGGTGGCCAGTGATGATCGGGCTGATTTACTTAAAGAGTTGGATGATGTTGATGCCCAAGCCCTTTTAAGTTTAATGACCCAAGATAATTCTTCGGAAGTAAGTGCCCTTCTTCAGTATCAGGAAACAACGGCTGGGGCCTTGATGTCTACGGAAATTTTTAAATTAACAGAAGAGATGACAGTACAAAATGCCATTAAAACTTTAAGGGAGGCTCATAAAGCTGAAACTATTTATTACATTTATGTAGTTGATGAGCTTAATAATTTGAAAGGTGTGATTTCTCTTCCACAACTTTTTAGAGCTAAAGACGATTCGCTCTTAAAAGAACTCATGTTTAACGATGTGGTGAGAGTAACTGTTGATGAATCGCAACAAGAAGTAGCAAGACTCGTGAGTGAGTATGACTTTGTGGCCTTGCCTGTTGTTGATACTAACAACAAATTGATGGGAGTAATTACTGTTGATGACGTGATTGATGTGATTCAAGAAACAGCCCAAGAGCATGCCATGAAAATGGGGCAGGCCAGCATTAGTGATGTAGAAGGTGATGGAGGTTTGCGCGGTATTCGCAAAAAACTGGCTTCTTACATGATTATCTTTTTAGGTGGTTTAATTATTTGCGAGGTGATTACCGATTTTTATCAGTGGCTTCCTCCAGAAGGTATTTTTGCTGGTTTTATTCCCATTATTCTTCGCTTTACAGGTTTAATTGCCAGACAAATGTCGACCATCAGTATTTATGAAATGTCTCAAGGTTTGTTTTTACCAAAAAGGGTTTTTCGAATTTTGATTGGACAATTATGTTCAACAGCTATTATCGGGTTTTTTAGTTCGTTAACTGTTGTGGTTTATGCCTTTTTTCGTTTTCATGACAATTTTAAACTTTCATTGGCTATTGTGATTTCACTTTTCTTTGCCATGTTTATTTCTGTATTAGCTGGTTTTTTTATCCCTTATTTTTTACGTAAAATTCGTATTGATCTAACCCATGCCACAGGTCCTGTAGTAAATTTTTTCCTCGATATCTTAACCCTCTTGTTGTACTTTGGTACCCTTATTCGTATTGTAAAATAAGGGGGCTTAAATGGAAGACAAAAACGCCTTGGTCTTAAGGCGTATTCCTTATGGCGAGTCAGATTGGATTTTAAGTTTATTTACAGAAGAAGGTAATAAAATTTCTGTTTTTGCTGCTGGGGCCAGAAATTCAAAGAAAAGATTTGGGTCTTCACTTGATTTATTTAATCTTGTTTCTGTTACTTTTGATCATAAGCCTGGTCGTGATTTACCCCTCTTAAATGAGGCTTACCTGGTAGAGGGTTTTGTTGCATTAAGAAATGATCTTACAAAATTTTCTGCAGCTAGTTTTTTTGGAGAAATGATTTCCGAGTTTCTTCCTGAAAAAGATCCACAGCATAAGCTTTACCAAGCCTTTCTTGGTTTTTTAAGAACCATGGAATCCCAAGCTTTTTTGCCCGACCATTTTATTCCTTTAATGGAGCATCAATTATTATCTCATTTTGGATTTCAGCCAAGGTTTACTTCCTGTTTAATTTGTCAGGAAAAACTCAAAGCCTCTCAATCCTATTATTTTCATGGAGCAAAGGGCGGGGTTGTTTGTCTTGCTTGCCATGAAAATACTCCTGTGGCTCATAGTGTGTATTTACTTGATTATGTTACTATCCAAAAAATGCTTTCTCAATTAGGGCGTGTTCCCCAAGATTGGCCCAAAGAAAGTTGGGGTGCTGATGAAACCCTTAAAATGAGAAAGGCCTTAGAATATTTTATCCAATTTACTGTGGGCAAACCCTTAAAGTCTCTTAATTTTTTAAGTCAAATCCTTTTAAAATAATCATTGACTCTTTTGCCTATCTGTTTTTTACATCATTTTTCGTCTATGAAATTGTCTAAACCACTTTATCTTCTTTTTCTTTTCCCACTTTTTGCAAGCATGTTGTCTTGTACGCCAAAACAAATTGCTTCAGATATTACATCTCAAATTTTTAAAGCAGGATCTCCTGCTTTTGAGATGGAATCTGACGTAGAAATTGCCGAAATCTCAGGGCTTACCATGATGAAAATGTTGGAGACCTTCCAACACGACAATCCCCGAAATGCCAATTACCTTCTTTTGCTTTCTCGCTCTTATGCTAATTATGCCTTTGGTTTTTTAGAATGGAATATGCTGAAGTACAAAGGGGTAGATGAAGCTAAGGTGGATGTTAATTTAAATAGAGCTAAAACTTTTTATTCAAGGGGCAAAGATTTTGGGCTTCAAATTCTTAATCGTAATTCAGCTTTCGAACAAAATCTTAATAAAGATTTAGATTCCTTTAAAAAAGCCCTGCATGGAATGGGAAGAGGGTATGCTCCAGCTCTTTTTTGGACGGCTTTTAATTGGGGGAGTTATATTAATCTTAATAAAGATTCGCCCTTAGCCATTGCCGAATATCCCAAGGTAGAAGCCATGATGAATCGAGTGGTGGAGTTGGATGAATTTTATTTTTATGGGGGGCCCCATTTATTTTTTGGTGTATCCTATGGCTCACGTCCTAAAATGTTTGGTGGGGATCCAGATAAATCAAAAGCTCATTTTGAAAAAGTAATGAACACTTATAATCATAAAATTTTGATGGCCAACGTTTTATATGCGCAATATACAGCTGTTCAAAACCAAGATCGTGCTTTGTTTGATTTACTTTTAAACCAAGTGGAAAGTACAAATGCCGATGTAATGCCCGAACAACGTTTGGCTAATGAACTGGCAAAACTTCGGGCCCGGTGGCTTTTAGAGCATGCCAGTGGTATGTTTTAATAATAATAATGTCATAACTCCCCCGGTTGGAGGGGTTACGACGAATTTAAGGAGGAAGAATGAAATCTTTTATATTTATTTTATTAGTGGTTTTTAGTTTTGTTTCACAAACGGTTGCAGCTGCTCCTTGTGCTACTCCTGCCAAAACCTTGAAATTGGCAACCTTGGCTCCCGAGGGAACGGGCATGTACAAGGGCTTGGTGGCTGTACAAACCAAAATTAAGGCTCAAACGCAGGGTTGTGTGGATGTGCAATTGTATGGAGGCGGATCTGCCGGGGATGAAAAAGATGTTGTACGTAAAATGCGCATTGGTCAATTACACGGAGCTGCTTTAACAGGTGTTGGTTTGGGACAAATTGAACCCGAAATTAGAGTGTTAGAACTTCCCTTTCTTTTTAAAGACTACGCCAAGGTAGATTCTACTTATGGGCAATTAAAACCTTATTTTGAGCAAAAATTGAATGAAAAAGGTTTTCAACTTTTAGGATGGGCTGAAGTTGGTTTTGTGCAAATTTTTTCTAACAAGCCTATCAAATCGAGGGCGGATCTTTCTGGGATGAAAATGTGGATGTGGGAAGGGGATGCCCTAGCCCAAGCCATGTACGAATCCCTCAAGGTAGTCCCAGTTCCTTTGGCTGTAACTGATGTTTTAACCTCCCTTCAAACAGGTTTAATTGATGGCTGCTATGCTCCTCCATTGGGTGCTATTGCTTTTCAATGGCCAACCAAAACCAAATTTGTAACCAAGGTTGATTTAGTGATGGGAACTGGAGCCCTTATTTTAGCTAATTCTGTTTGGCAAACCTTGGCTCCAGCAGAACAAACCATTGTGAAGGCTGTAATTAGTGAAGAGGCCAAGGGTATGGTGGCTCAATCGCGCACCGATAATCAACAATCCATGACAGCTTTGCAAAGCATGGGGCTTCAAATCGTAACTTTAACTCCTGAGGCGCAAACGGAATTAGAATCCATTAGTAAAGAAGTGGCTACAAAGTTGGTAGGAAAGCTGTATCCTCAACCTATTTTAGATAAAACCTTGGCTCTTGCTGGACCAAGATAAAGTCTAGATAATTAGGCAAGGGATTCACGAAGCTCTTTTAATTCATCAATGACTTTGGTTAAAATGTCGGCATTGTAGGTTGCACCTGTGCCACCAAAGTTAGCTTTAATAATATCCCCCACTCCTTGTTCTAAGAAGGAATTCTCATAGGAACTAATAGAAGCCATGCCATCTAAGTGCCCCAAGTATTGCAGGGCATAGGCTAGGGCTGAATCCCCATCCATTTCAGCTTTAATGGATTCCTCTGAAGATTCATCAAAATATTCAAAGCTACCATTAGCTTTAAGATAATCTCTTTTCTTTTCTAAACGAGCAATCAGAGTATCAAGTTCTACCAACTTATTTTGGGCATGGTTGCCATAAAACACAAGTGACTGCAGGGTGTAACGATTTAAGGTATCTCCATCAACATCCCGTTTGGATAAACCTGGAAGAACAGATTCAAACCATTGTACCAAATCACTCATTTGTCTTCCATAGCCTCCATCAGGATTCACTATCTGATCGGGCATCATATGGCCTAAAAGAAATTGGACATAGGTGATATAACGTTTGTGTTCAGTGGGTGGAACATGTTCATTGTAAGGGCCTTGTCTCATTTCCTGGCCACCATAATGGATATCGAGAGAGCGAGAATTTTCAAAAGCTGTGGTGATGTATTCATCAGATACGAGATTGGCTACTACCAAGGGATTTGAATAAAGAAGTTTTTGATCGGCTTCATCAACTTCACTGGAATCTCCAGCAATGTTGGCTAAACGAATAAAAGAATCGTGGTCTCGTTCAGAAAGAGCCGAATTCTTTGCTTTAGCCTCTGCCCAACTTACACCATCTTGGTAATCAGTAGCCGTAAAACCAACTTTGTTTAAAAAATCACCAAAAGAACGAAATTGAATTGTCATAAGTACTCCTTACTACCCTTAGTTATCGGTTAGAAGTTCAAAAAGTTGCCCCCTGACCTATATAAAAAATTATTATAAATCAATAACTTATTTATATATACTTAAAGTTTTTTAATAGAAACTTGGCCAAGGAGGGGGGTATAGGTTATTTGAAAATCACCTGCTTCACTAAAATCAGTTATATTTTTATAATTTCCATTGGTGGAGTAAAGATATTCGGTTGGGCCCTTTTTGTACCACAGGTGATCAGAAAGCTCTCGTGGGAGAATAAATTGAAAACAATTTTCGCATTTTTGCTCAACGGGATTAATATCTAAAAAAGCAGGATAAACATCGGTATTTTGAGTGACAACCGATTTGTAATGCCAAGCTGCAATGCCTGATTTTAAAACTTCGACAAACTCATGTAACTCTCTTTCTCGTGATTGAGTTTTAAGCCAATAAAAAAGGGGAATAGAACCTACCGTGATAGTGGCCATTAAAAAAATTACCACAATCAGTTCTTTAATTGTCATGCCAGAATTTGTTTTCATTTTCACGGCAAGCCCATTGTAAAAACTTTGAAGGTCAGAAGCAAGTACTTCGTGCAAGCATTTCATGCAAGCATTTCATGCACGCGTTGATTGACAGTGCACTATCCATTTGTTACATCACCTCTTCCTAATTAATTTGGAGGATCTATGAAAGAAACCGTTATTGTTTCAGCAGCCCGAACACCTGTGGGAAGTTTTTTGGGGAGCTTAGCTCCTGTCTCTGCCCCTCAACTGGGAGCCATTGCCATTAAAGAAGCTGTAAAAAGAGCCACTATTAAAGGCAGTGATGTTGAAGAAGTAATTATGGGATGTGTTTTAACAGCAGCCCTCGGCCAATCCCCAGCAAGGCAAGCCCTTTTAGGTGCCGGCCTCCCCAAAGAAGTAGGGGCTTTAACCATTGGTAAAGTGTGCGGGTCGGGTCTTAAAAGTGTGATGTTGGCAGATCAAATGATTCGGTCTGGAGATAGAGAAATTATGATTGCTGGTGGAATGGAATCAATGTCCAATTCTCCCTATGCTCTCTCAAAGGTAAGAGAAGGTTTGCGCATGGGACATGGCCAGCTTTTAGATACCATGATTCAAGATGGTTTGTGGGATCCCTATAACAATAAGCACATGGGTAATTGTGCTGAAATGTGTGCCAAGGAATACAAGGTAACTCGTCAAATGCAGGATGACTTTGCAGCGGAGAGTTATCGCCGGGCTCAAAAGTCAGTGAAGGAAGGAATTTTTAAAGAAGAAATTGTGCCCGTTCCCATTCCTCAAAAAGGAGGAGAATCCTTGATGGTGGCAATAGATGAAGAACCAGGCAAAGGTAAGATTGAAAAACTACCCTCATTGCGTGCTGCCTTTGAAAAAGAAGGAACAGTTACTGCCGGCAATGCTTCCAGCATTAACGATGGTGCTGCAGCCCTTGTGGTGATGTCTGCCGATAGAGCCAAAGCCCTTGGATTAAAACCACTGGCTCGTATTCTTTCTCAAGCACAGGCAAGCCGCGAACCCGAGTGGTTTACCATGGCTCCAGCTGATGCCATGGATAAAGCCTTAAAAAAGGCCAAGTTGTTGGTGAATGACATTGATCTTTTTGAAGTAAACGAAGCCTTTTCTGTTGTAGCCATTGCTAATAATAACAAACTGGGAATTCCAGCAGATCGTGTAAATATTCGTGGAGGAGCTGTGGCCATTGGACATCCCATTGGAGCTTCAGGTGCTAGAATCTTGGTAACCCTTTTGTATGCCTTAAAACAAACGGGTAAGAAAAAAGGCTTAGCCTCTCTTTGCATCGGTGGAGGAGAGGGTGTGGCTTTGATAGTAGAAGCATTGTAGAGTTAATGATAAAAATGGTGTGAGAGCCAGAGGGAGTGTTTTTTGAGGAGCGAGGACTGTCTGACGAGCCTTCGGGCGAGGAGTTCCGCAGCGACGAAAGAAATACTCCCTCTGGCTCCTCTGAATAATTTACAAGGAGTTAATATGTCTTACGAAACCATTACAGTTGGTATTGAAGCGGGTGTTGCAACCATTACCATTAATCGTCCCAAGGTTTTAAACGCCTTGAACGAAACTGTTTTAACCGAATTAACGAAAGCTTTTCGTGATTTAAAAAAAGAAGCTAGCCTTCGTGCTGCCATCATTACAGGTTCTGGAGACAAATCTTTTGTAGCCGGAGCCGATATTGCTGTGATGCAAGAGATGACTCCACTTGAAGCAAAAGCCTTTGTCGATCTTGGCCATAAATGCATGCATGCCATTGAAACAGCATTTTTTCCTGTGATTGCCGCTGTAAATGGTTTTGCTCTTGGAGGGGGATTAGAATTAGCCCTAGCCTGTGATTTTATCTATGCCTCTAAAAATGCCAAACTTGGACTTCCAGAAGTAAATCTTGGAATTTTTCCAGGCTTTGGTGGAACCCAAAGATTGTCTCGTCTCATTGGAAAAAATAAGGCCAAAGAATTAATTTATACAGCTAAAATACTGAACGCCGATGAAGCCTTGGGATGGGGAATCGTTAATAGCGTTTATGAACCCGCAGATCTTTTAGGAGCTGTTAAAAAAACCATTGATACCATTTTGAAAAAAGGGCCTGTTGCCATCTCTCTGGTTAAACGAGTGATCAATGATGGGACCGATTTAGATTTAACCTCTGGCCTATCTTTAGAAGCTCTTACCTTCCCTGTAATCTTCTCGACGGAAGATAAAAAAGAAGGAGTTAAAGCTTTCCTTGAGAAAAGAGAAGCTAAGTTTATAGGAAGATAATAAAAAGATGGATCCCCGCTTTCGCGAGGATGACAAGATTATGGACTTTTTATTAACAGAAGAACACCTCATGATTCAAAAAATGGCGCGAGATTTTGCCCAAAAAGAAGTGGCGCCTTTTTCTATGGAGTTGGATGAGAAAAGTGAATTTCCTTCCAGGCATTTAAAGAAAATGGCCGAGCTTGGTTTTATGGGTATGATGATTCCTACCCAATGGGGAGGCTCTGGCCTGGATATGATTTCTTATGTTTTAGCCTTAGAAGAAATCTCAGCAGCTTGCGCTTCAACTGGCGTTACCATGTCGGTTAATAATTCACTTTATTGTGGGCCTATTTCTCGTTTTGGAAATGAGGGGCAAAAGAAAAAACACCTCATCCCCTTTGCCTCAGGTGAAAAACTAGGAGCTTATTGTTTATCTGAACCAGGAACAGGATCGGACGCTGCTAATCAATCCACCACAGCTAAATTTAATGGAAGCCATTATGTGCTTAATGGCACTAAAAATTTTATCACCAGTGGTCCCCATGCCGATGCCATGGTTGTGTTTGCCATGACAGACAAAGCCAAAAAACATAGGGGCATTTCAGCCTTTATTGTAGAAAAAGGATCCAAGGGTTTTTCGGTTGGGAAGATTGAAAAAAAATTAGGAATTAGAGCTTCATCCACTTCCAGCATTATTTTAGATAACTGCGAAGTCCCCAAAGAAAATATTTTAGGAAAAGAAGGAGAGGGTTTTAGCATTGCCATGAATACCTTGGATTATGGCCGTATTGGTATTGCTACCCAGGCTTTGGGCATTTCTCGTGCTGCCTTTGAAGCTTCTGTTAAGTACGCCAAAGAACGCGAAGCCTTTGGACAAAGTATTTCGAACTTTCAAGCCATTCAATGGATGATAGCCGACATGGCAACTCGCATTGAAGCTTCCAGACTTTTGATTTATAAAGCTGCTTTTTTAAAAGATAAAAATCTTCCAGCATCTAAAGAAGCTTCTATGGCTAAACTTTTTGCATCAGAAACCTCTAATTTTGTAACCAATAAGGCTGTTCAAATTCATGGGGGATATGGTTACTGTAGAGAATATCCCGTAGAGCGTTATCTTCGTGATGCGCGCATTACCGAAATTTATGAAGGCACTTCCGAAATTCAGCGTTTAGTGATAGCACGTCATTCTTTAAAAGATTGATCATGCCAAAAAGAAAAGTATCCAATTTTAAAAAATGGGAAAAAACAGTTTTAAAGCCTGTTTTAAAAAAACAAGCTGAATGGAAACCTGAATTTACCACTCTTTCTTCAGAACCCATCGAGCGTCTTTATACTGAAGAACATGTTCAAAAAACAAAAACTGAACTTGGATTTCCTGGTGAATATCCTTTTACACGTGGAGTGTATCCTACCATGCATCGAGGGCGTTTGTGGACCATGCGCCAATTTGCAGGTTTTGGAACAGCCAGGGATACCAATACACGCTTTAAATATCTTTTAAAAAACGGGCAAACGGGTCTTTCCACGGCTTTTCATTTTCCAACCTTGATGGGCTATGACTCTGATTCTCCAAGGGCTAGAGGGGAAGTTGGTGTGTGTGGAGTGGCTATCGATAGTTTAAAAGATATGGAAATTTTATTTGATGGAATTCCTTTGGACTGCGTGACGGTTTCCATGACGATCAATGGTCCCGCTGCTATTTTGCTGGCTTTCTTTTTAGCTGCAGCAGAAAAACAGGGTATTGATTGGGCAAAGGTGGGAGGAACCATTCAAAACGATGTTTTAAAAGAATACATTGCACAAAATTCTTACCTCATTCCTCCAGAACCAGCCATGAAAATTGTGGTGGATATGATTGAATTTTGCACCAAGCATGTGCCCAGATGGAACACTATTTCAATTTCGGGCTATCATATTCGTGAAGCAGGTTCTACGGCTGTACAAGAATTAGCTTTCACACTAGCTGACGGCATTGCCTATGTGGATGCCTGTATTAAAAGAGGCCTTGCTATTGATGATTTTGCTCCAAGACTTTCTTTCTTTTTTAATTCTCATAGCGATTTATTTGAAGAAGTAGCCAAATTTAGAGCCGCTAGGCGTATTTGGGCTACCGTTATGAAAAAACGGTTTAAGGCCAAAAAAGCAGAATCCATGAAGTGCCGTTTTCATGTACAAACAGCAGGATGTTCACTGACGGCTCAACAACCTGAAAATAATATTGTGCGCACCACCATTCAAGCTCTGGCAGCCGTGATGGGGGGATGTCAGTCTTTGCATACCAATTCCATGGATGAAACTTTGGCTCTTCCTACAGAAAAAGCCGTGCGTATTGCTTTAAGAACCCAGCAAATTTTAGCTTTTGAAAGTTTCGTCGCTAATACCATTGATCCTCTGGGTGGTTCTTACTTTGTTGAAACACTAACGACAGAGATGGAAAAAAAGGCCATGGATTATATTAACAAGATTGATCGTATGGGCGGCATGGTGGCAGCGGTTAGAACCGGATATCCTCAAATGGAAATTGCAAATGCTTCGCATCGCTATCAAAGAGAGGTTGAGAATAAACAAAAAATTGTTGTTGGAGTAAATGAGTTTGTGTTAGCTGATGAGCCTCCTGTTGAAACTTTAAAAATAGATCCTACGGTAGAAAAAAGACAAATTGAACTTTTAAATCAGGTGAGAATAGAAAGAGATCAAAAAAGGGTTGAAAAATCTTTGATCAATTTAAAAAAAGTAGCACAAAATGATCAAAACATTATGCCCGAACTGCTTGATTGTGCCAGGGTCTATGCAACAGTGGGAGAGATTGCACAGGTTTTAAGGTCGGTGTATGGGGAATATCATGACCCGGGGATATTTTAAAAAGCTTTCAAAAAAAGTCCATCTACTGCGTTGCTCATTTCGGGCCACTCCTTGCGACGTACCATCATAAGTACGTCTCAGTCGGGCCCTCGTGGGCGCCTTGTAGCTGGAGCTTTTTTGAAAGCTTTTATAGGTGTGTTATGAAAAAGAAGTTACGTATTTTAGTTGGAAAACCAGGGCTAGATGGCCACGATCGTGGAGCTAAAATTGTAGCAAGAGCTCTGCGTGATGCGGGATACGAGGTTATTTATTCAGGCTTGCATCAAACCCCAGAAATGATTGTCAACATGGCCATTCAAGAAGACGTGGATGCCATTGGGCTTTCTATTTTATCGGGGGCACACAATTATCTTTTTCCTGAGGTCATCCGTCTTTTGAAAGAAAAAGGGGTAGGGGATATTGTTGTTTTTGGCGGGGGTATTATTCCCGATGATGAAATCCGTGATCTTAAAAAGAATGGTGTCGCCGAAGTTTTTACTCCAGGCGCCGATACACGGGAAATTGTTTCCTGGATTGCGAAAAATGTTGCACCAAGAATGTAGTTCTATTTTCCCTTAAAATGTGGGGGTCTTTTTTCGCGAACGGCGGCAATTCCTTCTTTAATATCCTGGGTTGTAAAGCACTGGGCTTGGGATTGGGAATCATAATCAAACAAGGTTTCTAAGCTTTGGGTTTCGGCCATTTGAATGCCTTTTTTAATTTTAGAAATGGAAATAGGACCATTAGAGGCTATTTTTTTTGCAATTTTTTGAACGTGTTCGAGTAGATTTTCTTCCACCACCTCATTGATTAAACCCCAATCCAGGGCCTGTTGTGCTGTAAAGAGTTCTCCAAAATAAAGAATTTCAGCCGCTCTCACAGGCCCTGCTAGCTTTGTAATGAGATAGGTGCCCCCCATGCCAGGAGCAAGCCCTAACTTTGAAAAATTTGCTCCCATGGGAGCTGTGGCTATTGCGTAACGCAGATCGCAAGCTAATGCTAAACAAAACCCAGCGCCTACGGCTGCTCCGTTAATGGCTGCAATCACAGGAATGGAGAGGGTTTTAATGGATAGAAAAAATTGATAGAATTTTTTGAGTTCTTTTTTATTTTCGGCAACACTTTTTTGTGTTCTTAATTCCAACATATCGAGATTGCCACCACTTGAAAAAGCACGACCTGCTCCAGTAATAATTAAAACACGGATGGAAAAATCTTTTTTGATTTCTTCAATTTTTTTCTTAAAATTAAGCCCTATTTCTTCATCCAAGGCATTGAGAGATTCTGGTTTATTGAAAGTGATGGTTGCAATGCCATCCTGGGTTTCGTATTGAACAGAGGTAGACATAAAATTTCTCCTTTAATTGAATTACAAAAATTTAAAGATAAATGAAATCAAATTTTCCCATCCAAACTCGTTTTTTTTCTGGGCAAACTCCTTATGCGGAAGCCATGAAGCTTATGGAAAAATTACGTCTGCAAAGAACAAAGGAAAAAGTGTCTGATCAAATTCTTTTTTTAGAACACCCACCCGTTATTACCATGGGGCGCAGGCCCGCACACCAAGACTTAAAACTCACACTTGATGAACTTCATCAAAAAGGTATTGGCTTTATCGAAACAGACCGAGGCGGTAAGCTTACTTACCATGGCCCAGGGCAGTTGGTCATTTATTTTATTTTTGATTTAAATCAGCGAGGCTTGAGCATTGCTGATTTTGTATGGAAGGCCGAAGAGGGCCTAAAACTTTACCTTGAAACTTTAAATATTCACACCGAACGTGATGCTAAAAATCCAGGTCTTTGGATTAAATCCCACAAAATTGTCTCGGTTGGTTTTCATATTCAAAAGGGGATTACAACCCATGGTGTAGCGCTTAATCTTACCTGCGATCTTACTCCATTTTCTTATCTAATTCCCTGTGGTATTCCTACATCTGTTCCTACTAGTGTTTTGTTGCAGGTGGGTAAAAGCATTTCTGCTTTGGAAGCTGGTCAAACTCTTCAAACTTGTTACACTCAAATTTTTTAAATAAAAAAATTTGAGTTTTTTTTCATTCCCATCCAAAAAATTCCTTACAGGCGGCTTCAAGTTCATGGCTTTTTTCGGAAGAGAGGTCTCCGAGTTTTTCGTGAAATCGGTTATTATCCCAAGCAAGAAATTGATCGACAAGAATCATCGAATCAGTCTCAAGCCCTCCTTCACCAGATGGTAAGTAAACCCGAAGAGGAAAGGCATCTTTTCTTACATTTTTTGAAGTAATGGGTAAGATCACCGTTGAAGGGTGAAAAACATCGTTTAACACATCATCTTGAATAACAACACAGGGGCGTAATTTTCCTGGCTTGGTACCAATGCGTGGGTTTAAATTTACAAGGTAAACACCCCAACGTTTAATTTTCATCATGTTTCAAACTCGTTGAAAGGGGAGCCCATTCTTTGTTAATTTTCCCTGATTCCTTGGAAATTTTGAGAGACAGATTTTGAATATGAAGGCGACGTTTTTTATCCTTGAGGAACTGGCTTAAAGTACGAACACCTTCCATGACAACAGCTTTTTTAGAGGGTAATTTTAATTCTCTTTTAAGCTGGCTAATTTCCATGTCTTCATCAATTGTAATTTGAATGGTGGTTAAGGCTTTCATGTAGCATTAGGATAACATTAGTTTTAACAATTGTCAAAACAATTGAATAAACAACTGTGATGACAATATTATCCCATAAACACCGAGCGGCGTTTTTTGAGAAGATCGATGATGATGTTTTGAATTTCAGATCGTACCTGTTCTGAAAGTTTGTGGATGAGGAGTTCATCGTCAATGGCTTTTATTCCATGACGTTCAAAAGAAATGGGTTTGCCAAAGTGCATAGCCCATTTGGTAGGAAAGGGGATGCATCCCAAAAGGCCCAGGAAAGGAAAAGTAGGAGTAATGGGAATGTAGGGGAGGCCAATGGTTTTAGCTAAAATATTAGATTTAAAAATAATGGGATGAATTTCTTCGGCTCCAGTAACTCCCACAGGGATAAGCGGGCTTTTTGTTTTCATACAAAGTTTGATAAAACCACCTCGCCCAAAGCGCTGAAGTTTGTAGCGTTGATTAAAAAATTTACCAATTCCTTTAACTCCCTCGGGAAAAACAACAACCAAATGTTCTGAGTTAAGTAAAAGTTCTGCATTTTCAGGGCAGGCTCTTACCCCTCCAATTCGGTACATCAGATTTCCCATGAAAGGCATGTGATAAACAAAATTTTCTACTAAAAATCGGGCATCTTTTCGTTTTGGATGCTCATTCATAATGGCAGCCTTAATCATGGCTCCATCGTAAGGTACAGTCCCCGAATGATTAGCTACAATCAAGGCACGGCCCTCATTCGGGATATTTTCAATGCCTGTTGTTGTGACACGCCAATACTTGTAATAAAGAAAATCAAGGATGGGTTTAATTTTTTCAAGAAGCCTTTTATCCATTCCAAAAGGGTCAACTTCTTCGGTGTATTCGGCATTGCCCAGGCGATCAAGAACGGTTTTATAAAAATCAAAAGATAAAAGTTTAATTAAATGGGAGGAGGCTTTGCGAATGCCCTCAATGGTTTCGGATTGTTCACGACTCCCAGAGGCGGCTTCACGGCTTAAAAGTTTCAAGGTTTTTTGAAGCCTGGATTCTAGAATATGATTGAGTTGATGCAGATCTTGCTTTACCAAAGTTTCATCACCATGTTTTTTAGATTTAACAGCCTTTTGAATATCGGACTCCAACATTTGGATAGATTCCATGAGTTCGCGCTCTAATTTATCAAGCCTAATTTCAATTCGACCAGCCAAATCTTTAAACAATTGGCGATCATTTTCTGCATGTGATTTTTCATCAAATGAGAATTTTAAGGGAACTACATTGGGGCGATTGTTAGAGTTCATGCGTTAAGTTCAATTAAATTAATTTCACGAAGTCGTTCTGCGCCTACAAAACTCAACAGGGCATCTTTTGTTGAAAATCGGGGAGTAAATCCCATAACTTTTTTAGCCTTACTTCCATCTGCAATACAAAGGTAGCGAAGAAAATTAACATGGGAGCTAGGAGCTGGAGCAATATCTAAATACCATAACAGTTGCACTAAGGTTTTAAAACCAATTTGAGGAAGGGGGATGTGAAACTTGCCACTAATAGCAAGCACGCGTGAAAGAGGCAGTACTCCATCACCAACAATATTAAAAATACCTGGGCAATCTTTAAAAATAGCCAAATGAAAAGCAGCCATGATGTCGTCTTCATGAATAAATTGAATGAGAGGATCAAAACCTAGCATGGTGGTAAAGAAAAAACGTCTTAAAAGACGGGTTTTAAAACTTTGAACTGTCGGACCTAAAATAGTACAGGGTCTCAAAATTGTAACAATGCGGTCGGGATATTTTTTAGAAAAAGAGAGTGCTTGATTTTCGGCATCCATACAATCAGCTAAAAATTTACTTAAAAGATCACCCTTGGGTTTATGGAGATTTTCTTGTAAAAAATTAGGATTGGTTGGAAAAGCCCCATAAACATCGGTTGTTGTAGGCAAAATAATTTTTTTAACATCAGCTGCCGCACAAGCTGTTAAAACATACATGGTTCCAACAGAGATGAGTTCGTGTGAATAAGCTTGATCTCTGGGGGGTGTAATGGGAAGGGCGCAATGAACCAGGGTAGAACATTTTTCTTTTTTTAAAATTTCAGTTAATTGGGCATCGGCTGTAGTTTCGGTTAAATCCAAGCGATAAAAACGAGCCTTCTTAAGGGAAAATTGAGGTTTGTGCTTATCAATGGCAACAAGGTTTTTAATACGGGGGTTATTTTCTAGTTCCCTCAAAAGGCGTGAACCTTTAAAACTTGAGGTGCCAGTAATCACCACGGTGCCCGGTGAGGTAGATGAGTTATCTTGAAGTGGTTTTTTAGATGCCATGATGGAGTATCTAACATTCCGAGCAGAGGAGCAAATAATTATTATGTCGTATAATGGATATTATGTTAACTTTTATAAGAAGGCGCGGCTCAGCGCCCCTACGATTCGAGTAAAAAGAGGTTTCGATTTTTATTCTAATAAGCTAACCTCCCTTCCCAATTATTTATTTTTTTATCAGATATGGAATCGAAACTCAGTCTTAAAAAACTAGAACAAGAAAGCTCCTATCTTACAGAAGTTATTGATAAGGGTATCGATTGTCTTTTCTCTCATCAATCGAAATCTGGCTATTGGTGGTATACCTTAGAAGCTAACGAGTCTATCTCTGCTGAATGGATTTTTTTAAGCCATTACCTGGGACTTCACTTCATCCAAAACCCCTTGGTTAAAAACCGCATTTTATCCGAGCAACATCGAGATGGTTCTTGGGCACTTTATTTTGATGGCCCTGGGGATTTAAGCACAACTATCGAGTGTTATTTAGCCCTTAAAATGTTGGGGCAATCCATGAATGATCTGCCCATGGTAAAGGCCAGAGAGTTTATTTTAAGCCATGGGGGCATTTCCCAGTGCCGTGCCTTTACCCGCATCCATTTAGCTCTTTTTGAACTTATTCCTTGGAAGGCTTGTCCCACACTTCCTCCCTGGCTTCTTTTTCTTCCTTCTTTATCTCCCATCAATATTTACGAATTTTCTAGTTGGGCCAGAAGTTGCATTGTTCCTTTGATTGTTATTTTACATCAGAAAAAAACAAGTCCGCTCCCGCAAGATTACCTGGATGAACTTTATTATGAAAAAAAATCGGAAGATATCGATTGGTCTTTTAAAACTTCGAGGGGATTTTTTTCTTACGAACATGGGATGATTTGGGGTGATTGGTTGTTAAAAAAAGTTGAAAAATACCAACCCGAAAACTTGGCTGGGTTGGCTATGAGTAAAGCCGAAAACTGGATTAGAGAACATATCGAAAAAACAGAGGATATCTATCCGGCTCTAGCCTATGGGGCTCTTGCTTTATCTGCCCTGGGTTATCCTCTTTCTGATCGCATCATTCAAAAGGCCCTTGTGGCCCTTCAAAGTTTTCAAATGGTAGTAGCCAAGAAAACTCTCCCCCCCCTTCCAGAAAAATCAGAAGGGGATCAAAGCCTTTATCAACAGTGTTGTATTTCTCCTGTATGGGATACCCCTTGGGCTGGAGCCGCTCTTCTGGAGGCCGAGGTTGAAATTTCTCATCCAAAACTTCATCTGGCTGCCGAATGGTTAGTTAAAAAACAAATTACAAAAACTTATGGGGATTGGTCGATTAAAAATAAAAAATCAAAACCAGGTGGTTGGTCCTTTGAATTTGAAAATGAATATTTTCCCGATATTGATGATACCCTGCAGGTGCTTTGCTTTCTTCATCACTTGGAGCCTCATCATAAAAAATACAAGGAAGCCATTAACCTGGGTCTTGATTGGCTTTTGGGCATGCAGTGCTCTAACGGAGGATGGGCTGCCTTTGATGTTGATAATAATCGGGAGTTATTAAACCACATTCCTTTTGCTGATCATAAAGCCTGCTTGGATCCCCCTACTCCTGATATTACAGGTCGAATGGTAGAGTTGCTTTCTATTTTGGGTTACAAAAAAAACTTTAAGCCCCTGGCCCGCGCCATTCGCTTCCTGGAAAAGACACAAGAAAAAGATGGAGCCTGGGAAGGTCGTTGGGGAGTTAATTACCTCTATGGCACCTGGTGTGTTTTGCAAGGATTAAGGAGAGCCCACTATCCAAAAGACGTTTCCCTTGTTAAAAAAGCAGCCAATTGGTTTTGCTCTGTTCAAAGAGCCGATGGGGGTTTTGGAGAGTCTTGTCAATCCTATGACCTAGAAAAATTTGTATCTCTTCCTCAATCCATCCCTTCTCAAACAGCGTGGGGATTAATGGGTTTAATTGGGGCGGGTTTAGAAAAAAGTATTGAAGCTAAAAGATCAGCTGATTTTTTAATGCAAACTCAGAAACCAGATGGCACTTGGGAAGAAAATCATCATACGGGTACGGGTTTTCCAGGACACTTCTACATTCGATATCATGGATATCGCCATTATTTTCCACTTTTAGCCTTGGCAAAATATCGGAGAGCTATTTCTTAGATACATGGCTTTTTTTAATGGTGGTTTTTGGCCTTCCACCTTTTTTTTCATCAAAATCGATACTGGCACTTAAATTAATCACCAAACCCTTTAAGGCTTTAATAACTTCTTCAGAAACATTGACTTTCCCAAGAAATTTAGAAACCTCCCTCGCTAACATTTCAACTAAATCATCCTTTGTTTTCTCAGCTTTACCTAATAAGTTTGAAAGTATCTCTTTAGGTATAGAGGTTTCTTTGATAAGACCCTTGGCAAGTGATGCGCTTCCCAGACTTGTAAGAATAATTTTTTTAGCTAAATCTCCCAAGCCTTCAATTTTGGTTTCATTTTGGTTGCTCATCTAGTTTTTCCCTTTTTTACCCTCAATCCTTTTTTTAAAGGCTGACATCATAGCTGGAAGATTACTTCCAACAATGATTTTTGAAATGGGCCCTGGAACAAAAAGGCCAAGTTTAATATCAATGGTGTAAGTAGCTTTTGTTAAATTTTTATCCAAAGCTTCTAATGTCCAGCTTCCATTATTTGATTTCATCATGTCCCCTTTTACTAGTTCCCAATCAAGAGTTTTTGGAGCTTTTCCTGTCATTTTAAGGGTATAGGAAAATTTTTTAATCACCTCGGTAGTAAAACGAACAATCCAAGTATTTCCTGATTTTTTTTCGATAACAGCTTCTTTGGATTCTTTTAAAAATTCAGGATAATTTTTAAAATCAGTGATTACCTCGTAACATTCTGCGGGTGTTGCCTTGATTTCAATAACCTGACTTACTTCTGCCATGGGTTCCTCAATTAAAAAGTAATTAATAAATTGGTTTTTTATCTGGGCGATGGCTGGATTTAACAAATCGAATGGTTCCCGAACGGGATCTCATAACCACAGAATGAGTAGTAATAATACCACCCTTAAAGTTTACTCCCCGTAAGAAATCTCCATTGGTAACTCCAGTGGCTGCAAACATAACATCTCCACTTGCCAGATCATCAATGCCATAAATTTTGTTTTCATTGGTAATTCCCATGCGGCGGGCTCTTTCACGTTCTTCATTATTTCTAAACTTAAGCCTTCCTTGCATATCTCCACCTACACAACGCAGGGCAGCCGCTGCAATGACTCCTTCAGGAGCTCCTCCTGTGCCCATTAAAACATCAATGCCACTTCCAGAAAAACAAGTAGCAATGGCAGCAGATACATCTCCATCTCCAATTAATTTGATTCTGGCTCCTGTTGCTCTTACTTCTTTAATCAAATCCTGATGTCTGGGGCGATCAAGAATAATCACTGTTAAATCTGGAATGGTCCCACCTTTCTTTTTAGCAATATTTTTTAGATTTTCAGTAGGGCTTAACTCAAGATCGATAGTTCCCACTGCCTCAGGGCCAACCGCAATTTTTTCCATGTAGGTGTCTGGTGCATGAAGAAAGTGGCCTTCTTCTGCAATGGCAATAACAGAAAGAGCATTTGGTCCGCCTGTGGCGCACAGGTTGGTTCCTTCCAAAGGATCCAGGGCGATGTCAATTTTGGGGCCCTTCCCTGTTCCCACCTTTTCGCCAATATAAAGCATGGGGGCTTCGTCTCTTTCCCCTTCACCAATCACAACAATTCCATCAATAGCAATGGAATTAAGAGCCTTTCTCATGGCATCTACAGCTGCTTGATCGGCCGCATTGTTATCTCCCATGCCCATGAGACGGGAAGAAGAAATAGCAGCTGCTTCTGTTGCACGCACTGTTTCTAAGGCCAAATTTCGATCCATATTTTTTACAATTTTAAAATTTTTACTAAATCGTCCAATTTATTTTTACAAGTGAATGGTTTTGGAGAATTTTTAATAGCCACATCTGGATCCTTTAAACCATGACCTGTTAAAGTGCAAACTAGAATTTGGTTTTTCTTGAATGGATTTTTTTTATTAAATTTAATGATACCAGCAATCGAAATAGCTGATGCGGGCTCACAAAAAATCCCCTCAAGTGTACTTACCATTTTATAAGCCTTTACTATCTCGGCATCCGTTATTTTGTCAATTGTCCCATTGGATTCTTCTTTGGCCCGAATAGCAGAAGTCCACGAAGCTGGATTTCCAATACGAATCGCACTGGCAATAGTTTCGGGGGATTTGATTGGCTTTCCTAAAACCAAGGGAGCAGCTTTGGCTGCCTGAAAACCTAACATACATGGTGTTTTGCTTGTATGCCCCTCTTGCCTCCATTCCTTGTAACCCATCCAATAGGCTGAAATATTGCCCGCATTTCCTACAGGGAGACTATGAAAATCAGGAGCATCACCCAGGGTTTCACAAATTTCAAAAGCCGCTGTTTTTTGTCCATGAAGACGATAGGGATTAACAGAATTAACAATATGAATGGGAAAATGTTGCCCCAGTTGAATCACCATTTTAAGAGCTTCGTCAAAATTACCCTTTATTTGGATAACAGTAGAACCATGCACCATAGCTTGGGACAACTTGCCATAAGCAATTTTCCCCTCTGGGATTAAAACCACACATCGAATATTGGCTTTGGCTGAATAAGCTGAAGCCGAAGCTGAAGTATTACCTGTGGAAGCACAAATAATGGCCTTGGCAGAATCTTCATGAGCCTTAGAAACGGCATAGGTCATGCCTCGATCTTTAAACGAACCTGTTGGATTCATTCCCTCAAATTTTAAATAAAGACGAGCTGTGAGTCCAATAGCCTTGCGAAGCCGTTCTGCGGAAATGAGAGGAGTATTGCCTTCATGCAGCGTGATGATACTCTCTGTTTTAACAGGCAGATATTTGTGATAGCGATGGATAACGCCTCTATAATTCATGACCGTTCAATTCGGATAAGCAGGGTTTTCTGCGCTACCGTGGGGAGTTTGTCGATTTCTTTGAGAGCACAAATCACATTTTTTTCTTTAGCTCTATGAGTTAAAACCATAATAGGCACTTCGTGGCCTTCTTCTCTTCCTTCTTGATGAACCGAAGCAATACTAATTTCATGGTGCCCCAATACATGAGCAATTTTAGCAAATACACCTGGTTTATCAACTGCAGTAAAGCGAAGGTAATATTCGCTTTCTATTTCTTCTATGGGTTTAATTTTAGCTTTCTGTATATTTTCAGCTTTAAAACCTAAAGGAGGAATACCTCTAACTTGTCTTGAAATATTACGAGCAATTTCGATGATATCAGATGCCACCGCTGTTGCTGTTGGCTTTCCTCCTGCTCCTTTTCCCATCATCACTGATGGGCCCATGTACTCTCCTTCTATCATCACAGCATTTAACACTCCATAAACATGAGCTAGAAGATGAGTGGCAGGAATCATTGTAGGATGAACTCTCACATCAATTTCTTGATTTGTTTTTCGTGAGATAGCCAAAAGTTTTAAAGAAAATCCAAATTTTTGAGCCATTTCGATATCAAAGGGGGTGATTTCAGAAATGCCCTGGCGATAAATTTTATCGTAAGGAATAAAAACTCCATAGGCCATGGTAGCCAGGATAGAAAGCTTACAGGCGGCATCAATTCCCTCAATATCAGAGGTGGGATCGGCTTCGGCATAACCATTTTTTTGTGCATCGGCCAAGGCAACTTTAAAATCGGCTTTTTCTTTTGCCATCTTGGTTAGAATGTAATTGGAAGTTCCATTGATGATTCCCTGAACTGAAATAATTTTATCTGATACAAAACCCTCTCTTAAAGTTCGTAAAATGGGAATAGAACCAGCCACTGCCGCTTCAAAATAAATATCAACTTCATGTTTAAAAGCTTCAGAATAAAGCTCTAAACCATGATGAGCTAAAATTGCTTTATTAGCTGTAACCACATGTTTCCCTAATGAAAGAGCTTTGAGCATAATTTCTTTAGCAATGGGTTTATCTCCAATGAGTTCTACAACAATTGAAATTTCAGGGTCGTCTAAAATATCACTGATTTTATTGGTAAGAATACTGGACGCCAATTCGTATTGTTGTTTTTTTTTGGGATCAAGTTCACAAATTTTGGTAATTTGAATGGGATAGCCAATTTTTTCTGCAATAAAATGTTCGTGATCTTTAAGGATTTGAAATACACTTCCCCCCACTGTTCCTAAACCAAATAACCCCACATTAATTTTTGGTATGCGTGTCATTTAAGCAAGCAACTCCTTAATGCCTCTGATGGCTTGTTTAATTCTTTTTTCATTTTCTACCAAGGCAAAACGAACAAAACCTTCACCGTATTCTCCAAAACCAATACCAGGCGAAACACATACTTTAGCTTTGGCTAAAAGAAGTTTGCTAAATTCTAATGATCCAAGCGAGGCATATTTATCAGGGATTTTAGCCCAAACAAACATGGTGGCCTTAGGTTTTTCTATAGCCCACCCTACTTTAGTTAAACCATCACATAAGGTGTTTCGACGTTTACGATAAGTTTCACAAATTTCTTTTATACATTCTTGTGGACCGTTTAAAGCCACAGTAGCTGCAATTTGAATGGGCTGAAACATGCCATAGTCCAAATAACTTTTAATTCGAGTGAGCGCAGCAATCATGTTGCGATTTCCACACACAAATGCCACACGCCAACCTGGCATGGAATACCCTTTAGAAAGTGAATAAACTTCAACCGCTACATCGGTGGCTCCTTTTACCTGCAAAATACTGGGCGCCTTATATCCATCAAAAACTAAATCAGCATAAGCTAAATCGTGGATAATCATCAAATTATTTTCTTTGGCAAAGGCCACTACTTTTTCAAAAAAACTTAAATTCACAACATGAGTGGTGGGATTAGAAGGAAATGAAAGAACAAGAAATTTTGGTTTTGGTAACACTGTTTTAACGGAGTTTTCCAGATTTTTAAAAAAATCTTCGAAACAATCCATGCGAATTCCCCTGATGTCGGCTCCTGCTAAAACTGCAGCATAAATATGAATGGGATAACTAGGATTGGGAACTAAGACAATATCTCCTGGCTCAGTCATTGCTAAAATAAGATGGGAAAAACCTTCTTTGGCCCCCATGGTAGCAATGGCTTCATAATCCCAGTCTAGCTCTACATTATAGTTTTTTTTGTACCAGGCAGTAATGGCCTGACGCAGTTTGGGAATACCACGAGATACCGAATAACGATGATTTTTTGGTTTTTGTGCCGCTTCAATTAATTTGTTTACAATATGAGGTGGAGTTGGAAGATCGGGATTCCCCATGCCTAAGTTAATTATATCTTCTCCCTTTTTTCTTTGATTAGTCATTTGCCCTGTTACCTGCCCCAAAATATAGGGTGGAAGTCGGCTCATGCGTGGAAAAGTAATTTGAGAGGAATTTTGAGTCATAAGAATAATAAAGTTTAACTGGGATGGGATATTTTGTCAAAGAATACCGAGGCTTGTAGGGTGGGTTGAATTTTTTGATAGAGCTCCTCAGCTAGGTAAGAAGATCTAACAAAAGGACCAGAAAAAACAGATTGAAACCCCATTTGTATTCCCTTTAATTTATATTCTTCAAACTTATGGGGATGCACGTAACTCATAACAGGAAAATGATTTGCAGTAGGCTGAAGGTATTGCCCTAAAGTTAAAAGATCACAGCCTTGTAATTTTAAATCGTACATGGCTTCTAAAATTTCGGATTCTGTTTCGCCAAGGCCCAACATAAGCCCCGATTTAGTAATGATGGAAGGATAATTTTTTTTAACGTGACGAATTACTTTTAAAGATTGATCGTACTTGGCAGCCGATCGAACATGAGGCGTTAATCTTTTTACTGTTTCCAAATTATGATTGAAAATAATTGGATTTGCTTTGCAGATTTGATTAATGAGCAGTTCGCGTCCCTGAAAATCCGGAGTTAAAACTTCAATGATAGTTTGGGGGCAAGCTTTTTTAACATAGTTGATAGTTGATGCAAAATGAGTAGCCCCAAGATCAGCTAAATCATCCCGATCTACCGAGGTAATAACTAAATGTTTTAGTTTTAAATTTTTTGCCCAGTTAGCCACGTGCTCTGGTTCGTGGGGGTCTAAGGCAAAAGGCTTGCCTGTTTTTACGGAACAAAATTTACAAGAACGGGTACAGATATCACCCATAATCATTACTGTAGCAATCCCCTTAGAAAAACATTCGGGCAGATTAGGGCATTTGGCCTCTTCACAAACAGAATGAAGCTGGTCCTCCTTAAGCTTGTTTTGCATAGATGCAATGCCTGAAAGGGGAATTGATTTTTTGATCCAGGAGGGTTTGCGAATCATTTTTTTATTTGATTATGAAATTTGTCCCAAATCTAGTTTTTCTTTCCAGCGTTCCCAGAGGATATTTTTTAAAATTTGATGTTCTATCTTTTTAAGTTCGTTATCTTCTGTAACAATTTCAGCAACTCTTTTTTGAGCTAATGTAATTAAGTTTTGATGCCTCAAAAGATTTGCAATTTTAAATACTGGAAGACCCGATTGCCTTGTGCCTAAAAAATCACCAGGCCCACGAAGTAAAAGATCTTCTTCGGCTATTTTAAATCCATTTTCTGTTTGCTCCATGATTTTTAATCTTCTTTCTGTTGTTTCTAATCCTCTATGATCGCGCATTAAAAAACAATAAGAAGCAAAGCGGCCTCGTCCAATACGTCCCCGTAATTGGTGCAATTGGGAAAGCCCAAAACGTTCGGCATGCTCAATAATCATCAGACTTACGTTGGGAACATCTACCCCCACTTCAATAACGGTAGTGGAAACCAGAATTTGAATCTCATTTTTTTTAAATTGATTCATGATAATTTCTTTTTGGGCAGCATCCAATCGTCCATGCATGAGTCCAACGATGTAATGAGAAAAAAAGCGTGTTAATTTTTCTGCTGTTTTTGTTGCGTCTTTTAAATCTATTTTTTCGCTTTCTTCTATTAAGGGGCACACCACATACATTTGTCTGCCTTGGGCTAATTCTTTTTGAATAAGGGGAAGGATGGATTTTTTATCTTTGGGTGAGATAATTTGTGTATGAATGGGTTGTCTGCCGGGAGGTTTTTCGTCCAAAATGGAAAGGTTTAAATCAGCATAAATACTCATGGCTAAAGTTCTGGGAATGGGGGTGGCAGACATAACCAGAACATGGGGAGAAGGACCCTTGTTTTTTAATTCCCCCCGGGCGCGAACACCAAAGCGATGTTGTTCATCGATGATGATGAGCCCTAAATTTTGAAAATCAACACCCTCTTGGATTAAGGCATGGGTACCAATCAATAATTGAATTTTTCCAGTTTTAAGTTCAGAGAGAAGAATCTCTCTTTCTTTTTTAGAAGTGCCAGAACTTAAAAAGGAAACACAGATTTTATCCCCAAAATATTTTTGAAAATTACTCAAATGTTGAGCTGCTAAAATTTCAGTTGGAGCCATGAGTGCTACCTGAACCCCGTTTCCCATAGCCCAGAAGCTAGCTAAAAAAGAAACAATTGTTTTTCCACTTCCCACATCTCCTTCTAACAGACGATTCATGGGGATATTTTTTTGAAGGTCCTGGATAATTTCACCAAGGGCCACTTCTTGGGAGCGTGTGAGTTTAAAAGGAAGGAGGTGCAGGGCTTTTTCATAAATTGGGGAAGATTGCATCAGGGGATTGGCGTTTTCTTTCAGGATACTCTTCCGCATTTGCAAGCCCAGTTGAAGATAAAAAAGTTCGTCATAAGCCATCCTTTGATGCCAGATGGTTTCGTGTTCATTTAGTTCTTCTATAGAAGCATTTTCAGGAGGATGGTGAAGAGCATACAAGGCTTCTTTTAATGAAAGTTTAACCTGCATGGTTTTATGAACAGCCAGAGGAGTTTCTTCAAGAAAGGGTAAAAATTTTTCTAGTGCATTTCCAATAATTTTACGCATGGTTTTTTGATGAAGACCTTCAGTTAAGGGATAAACAGGCAAGATGGGATGAGAGAGATGTTTCCCTTCTTCATCTAGTTCTTCAATATCAGGATGAACAAATTGAAACTGGGAACGAAAAGTTTGACAAAGGCCATGAACCAGTAGTTTTTTTCCTACTGGATACTTCTTTTGAAGATAATCTTCTTTGAAGTGAAAGAATATCAAAAGTGCAAGACCTGTTTCATCTTTAATTAAAATTTCGTAAATTTTTTTTCGTGCTCCTAATCTTTTTGGAGCGCCGCCAACAACAGAACCAATAATGGTTTGAAAAACTCCAGGGATAATTTTTTGGATGGGTTGAATGTTTCTTCGATCGGTATAGCGATGAGGAATATGCCAAAGAAGATCAGCCACTGTTTTAATTTGCATTTTATCAAGACGAAGAGAAAGGGTTGGTCCCACGCCTTTGAGATATTGCACTGGTGTTTTTAAGTTTTCTTGCCTTTGAATCATGAAAACGCTAAGACTTTGCCTTTCTTTTTTATACGGGGCGTAGCGCAGCCCGGTAGCGCACTCCCTTGGGGTGGGAGTGGTCGCAGGTTCAAATCCTGTCGCCCCGACATAGGTTTTTAGGGGCCCATGAGGGGCCCCTCCCTCTTATCTTTTGTTAATTCCCCTAAATTGAATTTTGTGTTTAGAAATTTCTTTTTCATATTGTGCTTCTTCATAGGGTTCCAACATATAATCTTTGTTGTAATCAAACTTCTTTTTTGTTTTTGTATTAGCGAGAGGCCAGTTAAAATGAAGCTGGGTCCTTATAAGAGAATTTTCATAGGTATTTAAAACTCCATTTTTATCTAAATCAAAAAACTGGGTTAATTTTTTAAGAGAAGGACGATTTTCTGCCCTTGTGAGATGAGGAATAAAAAAAAGAAAACAAAGGATTAAAAATTTTTTAGAAGGCCGGGAAACCCAGCCCCTACTGGTTTTTTTTAATGATGTTTTCAAGAGCTTGGGTACTGTCTTGTTCCAAATGATTTTCTGTTGGAGAAGGCTGGATTGATGTATTTTCTTGTTTGGTTGTCTTGATTTTATTTTCTATTTTGGATTCCAGCAATCCATCTACTTTTTGGATTAGGTTTCCTATGCCCTGCTTGATTTGTTTCTGGTGGGTAGGGCTGGCTAAAAATTCATCCACCCTTTGTTTGATATTTTTTCCTGCAATTTTTAAATCAGCAACAAAATAAGCTAAAATGATGATTGTAAAGACCCAAAAAATAAGTTTAATAAGACGAAACATGCCTCTTTATATAACTTAAAATGTCGCCAAGTACAAGCGCCAAACTTTTGTTTTTCTTGTTTGCAAGTGCAAATTTTGTGATAAAATAAGATACTTAAAACCCAATGGAAATTTCTCAAACAATACAGGTTCCAAAGCTTTCAGGACTGTCCCGTCCCCGGATTCTTATTGTGGATGATAACCCAACGAATGTGGAATTAATCTCTGTTCAGCTCAAACCCTATCATTACGAGGTGATGAAAGCCTATGATGGTGAGCAAGCTCTAGAGATAATCCGTAGTTTTCCACCTGATCTTATTCTCCTCGATTTGATGATGCCTCGTATGAGTGGGTATGAAGTCTGTAAAATTTTAAAAAGTGATCCCGCTACTCGTTTAATTCCAACCATCATTGTTACTGCACTTCGTGAATTGGATGATAAAATTAAGGCTCTCGAATTAGGAGCCGATGATTTCTTAATGAAACCCTATAATAAATTGGAATTAGTAACTCGTGTTCGTTCACTTTTACGTGTTAAATCTCTTTATGATGCCCTAGAATCTTGTGAAAATATTGTTTTTACCCTGGCAGAAACTTTAGAGGCCAAAGATGTTTATACCCGCGGTCATTCCGACCGAGTATCCAAGTATTCTGTTATGCTTGCCAAACAACTTAAATTAACTGCAGAAGAAGTAGACGAAATTCGTCGAGGTTCGCTTTTGCATGATATTGGCAAGGTAGGAGTAAAAGATAGTGTGCTCAATAAAGAAACAAAACTTACCCAGGAAGAATTAGCCCATATTCGTACTCATCCTGAGCGTGGTTTTGAAATTTGCAAAAAATTAAAATCTTTTAAAAATCTTTTACCCATTATTCGTCATCATCACGAACGCATGGATGGGCGCGGACATCCAGATGGCTTGAGTTGCGATCAGATTGCCTTGGGAGCTAAAATTTGTTCCATTACCGATGCTTTTGATGCCATGACTTCTAACCGCCCTTATCGAAAAGGCATTCTGCCTATTCAGGCCGCCGATATTTTCGAACGGGAAATAAACTCGGGGCAATGGGATCCCGATATTTCGCGTGTTTTCATTCAAATGATTCGCGAAGCTTCTAAACGTTCTTAGCCATGCTTCTTTATACATTGGTCAAACGTCCTTATGTTTTTTGTTTTTTGCTGGTTTTTCTTTTTTTATCTATTCGACGACGAGGCACTCTTAAAACCCTCATTTTTTTAATCACAGGATACTTGATTGCTTGGATTTCTGAATGGTGTTCCATTAATTATGGTTTTCCCTATGGCACATATCACTATGTGTATGAGAATTTACAAGGCGAGCTTTTAAATCATGGGGTGCCTGTTTGGGATTCGCTTTCTTATGTTTTTCTTTGTTTTGCAGGACTTGAGTTGGTTGAATTTGTGCGTGGACCCACAGGAAGAAATGTAGGATCTATTTTACAGAACACACTTCTTTCCGCTCTTTTTGTAACCCTTCTTGATGTTGTGATTGATCCCATTGCTCATCTTGGACGTTATTGGTTTTTAGGTGAGATTTATTTTTATCCTCATCCCGGAATTTACTTTGATGTCCCCTTTTCCAATTTTGCAGGCTGGTTTTTGGTAGCCTTTTTGATTAATGGTATTTGTTTATTTTGGGACAGGGGTTCTCAAAACCCTCCTTCCCTAGGGGGAGTATTGCTCTATTTTGCCATCCTTGTTTTTAACACGTCTATTGCCCTTTTTCTAAAACAATGGGCCCTGGTTTTAGCCGATTTATTCTGGATTGGGCTTCTCATTTTTTTTCTTGTCCTCCTTTCTCGAAACAACAAAAAGCGCTTGAAATCATCCATGATTTTATAGATAAAGGAGGGCTTACCTCTAGGGGTTTGCTTTTATGGAAAAACGAAACCAACAAGGCCTTTATTCATCAGTCCACGAGCATGATAGCTGTGGTGTGGGGATGATTGTGCACCTCAAAGGTTTAAAATCACATGAAATTGTTTCCCAGTCCCTTCAGGCTTTAGAAAATCTTGAACACCGTGGTGCTTGTGGATGTGAAAAAAATACAGGAGATGGAGCTGGAATTTTAATCCAGATTCCCCATGATTTTTTCTTTGAAGAGGCTCAAAAATTAAACTTTAAGCTGCCTTCTCCAGGCGAGTATGGCACGGGATTGGTTTTTCTTCCTCAAAATGCAGAAGATAGAAAACAAGTCAAAGCTCTTTTTGAAAAAATCATCAAGGATCAAAATCAAACCTGCCTGGGTTGGCGCATTGTTCCAACTCATGATGGCATGCTGGGCAAAACGGCTATTGACGCCATGCCCCATATCGAACAAATTTTTATTGGGTTAGGTGCCAAGGGTGCAAATCTTTCTGGGCCCAAAGATTGGGCTTTTGAGCGCAGACTTTTTATTATTCGAAAAACTTTCGAAAATGAAATTAACAAACTTAAGATTACTTCCCACAAGCTGGTGTATATTCCTTCTCTTTCTTCCAAAACTTTTATCTACAAGGGAATGTTTATTTCATATCAGGTGAGACAATATTTTCTTGATTTGCAAAATAAAAAAGTGGTTTCGGCTTTAGCTTTAGTTCATTCGCGTTTTAGTACGAATACTTTTCCCAATTGGGAATTAGCTCATCCCTTTCGCTATATTTGTCATAACGGAGAAATTAATACCTTGCGTGGAAACATCAACTGGATGCGGGCTAGAGAGTCTATGCTTTCTTCTCCTCTTTTAGGAGATGAGCTTAAAAAAGTTCTCCCTGTGATTCGTGAAGGGGGTTCCGATTCAGCTATGTTTGATAACGTTTTGGAAATGCTGGTGATGGGTGGTTATAGCCTGCCTCATGCTGTGATGATGATGATTCCAGAAGCCTGGAGTGGTCATCAAACCATGAGCCCGGAAAAAAAGGATTTTTATCGTTATCATTCTTGTTTGATGGAACCTTGGGATGGCCCCGCTCTTATTGCTTTTAGTGATGGTGAAACCATTGGCGCTGTACTTGATCGTAATGGTCTTCGTCCTGCCCGTTACTATGTAACACGTAATGATTGGGTTATAATGGCTTCAGAAGTTGGAGTTTTGGATATCAAGCCCGAAGATGTTCTCATCAAGGGACGATTAGAGCCTGGAAAGATGTTTTTAATTGATCTGAAAAAAGGTCGTATTGTTGAGGATGCTGAAATTAAGCATCAATTAGCAACGGCTCATCCTTATGGGGATTGGCTTTCCAAGTACTTAGTTAAACTAGAAGATATTCTTCCTAGTGCTCCTGTGGGTCAACCAGATCCAGAAAGCTTACAGCATCGACAAATTTTGTTTGGTTATACCCAAGAAGATTTAAGCATTCTCATGACTCCCATGGCAACTGATGGAGGGGAAGCTTTAGGTTCTATGGGAAATGATGCGCCCTTAGCTGTTTTAACAGAGCGTCCGCAACTTCTTTATGCTTATTTTAAACAGCTTTTTGCCCAGGTCACTAATCCTCCCTTGGATGCCCTTCGTGAAGAGCTGGTAACCAGTGTAGAAACAACCATTGGTTCAGAGGGAAATTTATTTTTACCAGAACCAAACAGTTGTCATCAAATTGCACTTCATAATCCCATTATTGATAATCACGATTTGGCTAAACTTAAAAATCTAGAAAATAAACCCTATTGTGGTTTTCGTTCTCAAACTATTGCCATGCTTTTTGAGGCAAACAAAGGTTTTAGGGGTTTTCAAAAAGCTCTTGATGAAGTGTTTTCAAAGGCCGATCAAGCCATTGCTGCTGGTTGTAATATTTTAATTTTATCAGATCGTGGTGCCAATGAAAGCATGGCGCCGCTCCCCTGTTTGCTAGTAACAGCGGGGCTCCATAATCATTTGGTGCGAAATGGCACACGCGCCAAAGTAGGTTTGGTGATCGAATCAGGTGAACCGCGCGAAGTGCATCATTTTTGTCTTCTGATTGGTTTTGGTGCTGGAGCCATTAATCCCTACCTCGCTTTTGAATCTTTGGATCATCTCATTGCAGATCAAGTTTTAAAGCTCACTCATCAAGAAGTTCTCGAAAATTACATTAAGGCAGTTAAAAAAGGAGTGGTGAAAGTGATGTCTAAAATGGGCATCTCTACCATTCAGAGTTATCGTGGCGCGCAAATTTTTGAAGCTATCGGCCTTAATCGGAGTTTAGTGGATCGTTATTTTACTCATACGGCTAGTCGTATTGAAGGAATTGGTTTGGAAGAAGTTTTTCAAGAAACCATTAAAAGGCTTGCCTTGGCCTATCCTCAAAGACTTGCTGGCACTCCCTTGTTAGAAGAGGGTGGAAATTATCAATGGAGACGCAATGGGGCTTTTCATCTTTTTAATCCCGACACCATTGCCAAGCTGCAACATGCAACCAAACTCAATGATTATTCCATCTACACAGAATATGCCCGTTTGGTAAACGATCAAAGTAAGAATTTATGTACCCTTCGGGGTCTCATGAAATTTAAAAAAGCAAATCCTATTTCCTTATCTGAAGTAGAGCCTGCCGTAGATATTGTTCATCGATTTAAAACAGGGGCTATGTCTTATGGCTCCATTAGTAAGGAAGCTCATGAAACTTTGGCTATTGCCATGAATCGCATGGGAGGCAAGTCTAACACAGGTGAAGGTGGAGAGGATGCAGAGCGTTATTTATCACTGCCTAATGGGGATAGTAAAAATAGTGCTATTAAACAAGTAGCTTCGGGCCGATTTGGAGTAACCAGTGAATACCTGGTTCAAGCAAAAGAACTTCAAATTAAAATTGCCCAAGGGGCAAAACCTGGTGAAGGCGGGCAGCTTCCAGGCAAAAAAGTTTACCCATGGATTGCCAAAGTACGTTACTCAACACCCGGTGTGGGGCTTATTTCCCCTCCCCCGCATCATGATATTTATTCTATTGAAGACTTGGCCCAACTTATTTTTGATCTGAAAAATTCTAATCCAAGAGCTAAAATTAGTGTGAAGTTGGTAAGTGAAGTGGGTGTAGGAACAGTTGCAGCTGGCGTTTCAAAAGCCCATTCGGATGTTGTGGTGATTGCAGGGCATGATGGAGGAACGGGCGCTTCCCCTCTTACCAGTATTAAACATGCAGGAGTGCCTTGGGAGTTAGGTTTGGCTGAAACCCAACAAACTTTAGTGCTTAATAATTTGCGCGATCGTATTGTGGTTGAAGTGGATGGGCAATTAAAAACAGGACGTGATGTGGCCATTGCAGCTCTTTTGGGAGGTGAAGAGTTTGGATTTGCTACAGCACCGCTTGTTACCTTGGGGTGCATTATGATGCGGGTTTGTCATTTAGATACCTGCCCTGTAGGAGTGGCTACTCAAAATCCTCAATTACGTAAAAAATTTTCTGGTCAACCCGAATACGTTATTCGTTTTTTTATGTTTTTAGCTGAAGAATTAAGAAATATTATGGCCGAGCTTGGTTTTAGAACTATGAATGAAATGATTGGCCGTTCTGACCTTCTTGATTTCAATGAAATGATTGCGCATTGGAAATCCAAGGGACTCGATTTTTCTCCCATGTTTTATCGTCCACAAGTACCCCATGCTCTTTTTTGCACAACAACCCAAGATCATGGTTTGGAAGGAGTGCTCGATTACAACTTGATTGAAAAATCGGGTGAAGCTCTTAAAAATAAAAAACCAGTTCGTTTTTCTTCTGCCATTTGTAACCGTAATCGCACCACAGGCACTTTGTTGGGATCTGAATTAACGCGTCTTTATGGTGAGAAAGGCTTGCCAGATGATACCCTGTGGATCGACTTTCATGGATCTGCAGGACAAAGTTTTGGAGCTTTTCTTCCCAAAGGCATTACTCTAAACCTAGAGGGGGATGCTAACGACTATGTGGGCAAGGGTTTATCTGGCGGCAAACTGATTGTGGCTCCATCTCCAAAATCTTCTTTTAAACCCGAAGAAAATATTCTTGTTGGAAATGTAGTCCTCTATGGCGCTACCTCTGGCCAAGCCTTTTTTAGAGGAATTGCTGGAGAACGTTTTTGTGTTCGTAATAGTGGGGCTCGTGCCGTGGTTGAAGGAGTTGGCGATCATGGATGTGAATACATGACGGGAGGACGGGTTATTGTACTCGGAAAAACAGGACGAAATTTTGCAGCGGGCATGAGTGGCGGATTAGCTTATGTTTTTGATCCAAAACAAAATTTTGTCATTCATTGTAATCAAGAAATGGTTGCCCTGGAAAAATTAGAAAATGAAGATTATATTTATTTGAAAAACATGATTGAATTACATAAACATTATACCCAAAGTGAACTCGCAGCTTCTATTCTTCAATCTTTTGAAACTCAGAAAGCTTATTTTATAAAAGTATTTCCCATTGATTATAAAAAATCTTTAGTGGCCATTCATGAAAAAATGAAAAGGCTTGGAATTTCTGAAAGAGAGGCCATGTATGGGTAAGGCCACGGGCTTCATGGAATATGCACGGGAGTCTTATCCCGAACGCGACATTCCTAAACGCCTTCATGATTACAAGGAAATCTATCTGGATTTTCCAAACGAAGCTCTTCAAAAACAAGGAGCCAGGTGCATGGATTGCGGAGTGCCTTTTTGCCATCAGGGCTGTCCTTTAGGAAATCTTATCCCCGAATGGAATGATCTTATCTATAAAAATCGCTGGAAGGATGCCATTGTTCGTCTTCATGCAACCAATAATTTTCCGGAATTTACGGGTCTTCTTTGTCCCGCTCCTTGTGAAGGAGCTTGTGTTTTAGGCATTAATGAAAAACCAGTAAGCATCAAGTATATCGAATTTAACATCATTAAAAAAGCCTTCGAAGAGGGTTGGATAAAGCCCGAACCTCCCAAAAAATTAACAGGTAAAAAAGTAGCTGTGGTTGGATCTGGGCCTGCAGGGATGGCTTGTGCCTGGCAGCTTCGAAAAGTTGGCCATGATGTAACAGTTTTTGAACGGGCCGATCGTATTGGAGGTTTACTGCGTTATGGAATTCCTGATTTTAAGATGGAAAAATATCGCATTGATTTGCGTGTAAAACAAATGAGTAAAGAAGGAGTTATTTTTAAAACTAGCGTTCATATTGGCGGGCCAAATTATCCTGTTCAAAAATTAACAAATGAGTTTGATGCCATTGCTCTTTGTATGGGAGCAACAAATGCCAGGGAGTTAGCCATTCCTGGAAGAGAATTAAATGGGATTCATTTAGCCATGGATTATTTAACCCAGCAAAACAAAAAAAATGCCGGGGATAAAGATTTGGGTTTTCCAATTGATGCCAAGGGGAAAAATGTGATTATTTTAGGTGGTGGAGATACTGGTGCTGATTGTTTAGGCACTGTTCATAGACAAGGTGAAAAATCAGTTGTGCAAATTGAACTTTTACCCAAGCCTCCTGATGAAAGAGCGTCCTCTAATCCCTGGCCGCAGTGGCCCATGGTTTATCGGGTAAGCCCTGCCCATCATGAAGGTGGAGATAGATTATATTCCATTATGACCAAAAAATTTAGTGGTGAAAATGGTCAGGTTAAGAAATTACATCTTGTTCATCTTGGTCCTTCTTTTGTAGAAATTCCTGGAAGCGAAGAAACGCTAGATGCAGATTTAGTTCTTTTAGCTCTTGGTTTTGTGGGACCAGACAAGAAAGGTCTTTTAACTGATTTGGGTCTTACCCTGGATGCGCGTGGAAATGTGGCCACTAATGCCAAAAAACAAACAAACATCCCTCAAATTTTTGCTGCAGGGGATGTAAGACGCGGTGCTTCCCTTGTTGTTTGGGCCATTGCAGAAGGACGTCAATGTGCCAAAAGTATCGATGAATATTTAATGGGTGCTAGCCCGCTTCCAGATTAATTTTCTGTCATGGTAGAAAGAAGAAGCCCTGATCCTTCGGGCAAGATGATATCTTGAGTAGTTAAAACAGCTGAGGCTCCTGCTTTGATGGCCTTTTCAAGAATCCAACTATCACTTTTTTCGGAGTAGTACATAACAGTGGGAGTATTTTTTTCTTCGGTGATGTTTTTTACTTTTTTGAGGGTGGGGAGTCCTTCATCTCCGTTTAAATGGGCGTTAATCAAAACCAGGTCCCATTTTTTTGAAAATAAAGGCCCAAAGGCTTCTTCGTAAGAGCGACACCAGAGGATTTCAAGTGGTTCTTTTAAATTTTTACGCAAGGCTGTGCTTAATAAAGTACACTCACTAAGACGATCCTCAATCATTAAAAGTGAATAAGTCAGATTGTCCTCCCCCAAGAAATAAGTTAGTTTAACAAAAAGTACCCCATTTGTCCCTAAAAAAGTGATAGTAAAGTAGAATATAAGATTTATTACTTTAAACTATTGATTTATAAAATTTTTTTATATATTTATTTTAAATAATGGCAAAACTTTCTCGAAAAATTCTTGTGCTGGGGGGGCATAAATTGGCCGTGAACTACCTAGAAAGAATGCAAAAAGCTACTTTTGAAGGCCGTTTTCCCTTTGTTCCGAAGTTTTTTTGTGTAGATTCTGATGAGCATTGCGTGGTGAAAACTGGAGGGGCACAGCGCGCTGTGCCCCTACCTGATGTAGCATTTATTCATTCAAGCTATGTTGATTTTTTAACCGATTCTTTTTTTGATTCTCAAAATTGGGAAGAAAGTTATTTGATTCCTGATCACACAGCTCCCCATGTTTTTTTTCAACTTTTTTTAAATTTAATTAAAAAAAAATTATGGAAGGCTACTTTATTGGACTTTTCGAAGGATATTGTTTTTCCTTTTCAAAAAAAAGTTCATGAAGGAGTATATGCGTTAAGTTATGCAACCTGGATTTGTCCCCCAGAATGTGATGAGCCAGAGGTGTGCCCTGCAATTGAAGGTGAACGTACTTGGAATTTTTCTCGTATGATTTTGGATCTTAAACCTGCCCAAGCTTCTTTTCCTGTTTATTCTGTAGCTTTTTCTTGTGAGCAACTTGTGGATGGTATTGCCTATCTTCCTTTGCAAAAACTTTTCAATGCCTGGAATTTATTTAAAAAGGAATTAGAAAGGCAAAAGTCACTCACCTTGACGCTCACAACCCATTCAAAATGTCACGCTATTTTAGGAATGGCGGAAATTTCCATTAAATAGAGCGGGTCCTGCCACTGGGGGGGTATTTTAAGTGCTCGCTCCCGTTATCGCTGCGCGCTTAAAACACCCCCCCAGTGTCACCCGCAACTTTAATTAAAACTTCGAACAGTGTTATAAAGTGAATCACGTTGAATTGGAATACGCCCGGCTTCACGGATTAAGCGATGTAGGTTAGCCTCAAGAAGCATAACTGGTGCCCTACCCCCTGCCATATGCGTAATATTTTCTTCCATCACCGTTCCATGCAAATCGTCGGCTCCAAAATGCTGGGCTAATTGAGCCATTTCTACACCCGACATAATCCAATAAGCTTTAATGTGTTTGATGTTATCGAAAAAAATGCGGGCAATGGCCAGGGTTTTAAGATCATCAATGCCCGAAGTATATCCCTTGCTTTCAAATTCAGTGCCCTTGGGATTGAAGGCCAAGGGAATAAAACACATAAAACCACCTGATTCATCTTGCAGGTTTCGAATTGCTTCCATGTGATTGACTCGATTTTGAGCTGTTTCAATATGGCCATAAAGCATAGTGGCTGTGCTTTTAAAGCCCAAGGCATGGGCTCTTTTATGAGTATCTAGCCAATAGTGGGCCGGCCCCTTGGGGCCGCAAATTTTTTTTCTAATTTCGGGGTCAAAAATTTCAGCTCCTCCTCCAGGAAGAGAATCGAGTCCTGCGTTTTTTAATTCCTCTAAAACTTTTTCTTCAGTTTTTCTAAATTTTTTTGAAAAATAACGAATCTCTGCTGCTGTAAAAGCCTTAATATGAAGCTTGGGAGCTACTTTTTTTACAGCTCTTAAAGTTTCCAGATAAAAATCAAAAGAATGAGTGGGATGAAACCCTCCTACCATGTGAATTTCGGTGATGCCTACCTTAAGCCCTTGCAAAACCCTGCTCACAATATCATCAATGGTAAATTCAAAACTTCCTTCTTCCCCTTTTTTTCTGGCGAAGGCACAAAATTTACATTTGATGGCGCAGATATTGGAATAATCGATATGGCGATTAACAATGTAGTAGGTTTTGTTGCTATGCAGTGTTTCTCGCACCTGATTTGCCAATTTTCCGAGAGAGATGAGATCGTTAAAATCAAAAAGGGCCAGGGCTTCGTCCGAAGTAATGCGTTCCTTTTGAGATATTTTTTTTTGTACATTCTCAAAAATTTGCCGACTTGTTTGCATGACTAATGAAGAATTTTGGGCTTAAAATCAACGGAGTGTCTCTGATGAGCAATTTCTAGTTGAGCAATTTTTTCATAAAGAAAATTCATCACATGGTTTACTCTGTCTTTTCTAGAGATGGTTTCTAAAAGTTTTTGTTTTTCTATCGTGGTGGGTAAAAAATAAAAACCAATAAAGTCAGCCAAGGAATGGGGAGTTAAAAAAAGATCAATATAGCGAATGTATTCATCATTAAATTCAGGATTTAAAAAAACCCAACGTCTAGCCAGGTTGGAAATTTTTTGATGATATGCTTTTTCTTCATTTGGTGAGCTAAAAGGTTCATCTGGAATGGCTTGGGCTAATGCTTTTAAGTAGGGTTCGGTTTGAATGTATTTTACAATTTTAAGTCGTTTTTGTCCCTGAACAATAATGTCTTTTCTTCCATCTGGAAAATCTTGAAGCAAACCCACGCTTCCTGCCCCACAAATAAGACTGGGCTTAAAATTCCCCTCCTGGTTTGACTTGGTTGCAAAGCTCATGGCGAGATTAATTTTAGAATTAATTAAGTCTTCGGTCATCAGTTTGTAACGATCTTCAAAAATGTGCAGGGGAAGTACTGTTCCTGGAAAAAGAACTGTGTTGGGAAGAGGAAAAACACAAACTTCTTCCAAAGGGGTTTCTGGTTTTTTTCCTAATTTTTTGAGAAATTTATCAATCATACTCCTCTGTCATTCCCGCGAAAGCGGGAATCCATCTTAATCTTAAAGATGGATCCCTGCCTTCGCAGGGATGACGAAACCTGCTGCCCTAAGGCTTAATTCGTAGAAGGGAAGCTGTCAAGTTAGGCTTTAACAAGAGTTTCAACGGTTAAAGTACGTTGAGCTGTGTTTGCAGGCAATCTGGGTCTATAAGGAAGAATATCTGCATTATTAGCAGGTTGGTATTGCCTTTCATATAGGTCGATAAGATTGAACCCTTCAGGTTGTGCCATTTCAATTCTAGCAATGACAAGCAAGGCTTGATAATCAAGATCATTCATCGTGTCATGAATTTCTTGCAGTTGGGACGCCATCACATCACGTTCATTATCAGCTACATGTTCTAAAAAATCCTCTTCTGGATTATCCATATCTAAAATTTCATCGGGAGTTCTTTCTCCTGTGGCTAACTGATCCAAGATTTTTTCTGTGTCTGGTGTGAGTGCAAGTTCGGCCCGCCATGTTTTCATGGCTCCCAAGTAAAATTCCCATTGATTTCTATTAAAAGCAGCAATCTGGGCTTGATCTGCTGTGGTGGCCCTTCCACCTGCTAGAAGGTCAAGGGTGGCACCAAAATGCAAAGTATTGTTTTCTGGTACTACCGCTCGTACTGTTCCATCACGATCGTTTACAAACTCATACTGACTTGATGGAGTGATTAAATCATTGGCGCTTACTTCTCCAATCCATGGGGTATCCAACATGTCTTTTGGTATGTCATCGAGTGGCTGTTCACCTGTGTATATTGTACTTGCGTCTGTTGTGTGAGAAACAGGACGAGAAACATGTGGACTGGTACTTGGTATTGGCACTGGTCCATAAAATACACACCTCCTGGTGCTGCCAGTTAAACCATGTCTATAAGCTATCTCTAAACCTCCTTTAAAGGGCCATGATTCTTGTTTAAGTCCCGCTAATCTGTGGTCAAGTTGGTGCTGTACTTCCTCAACATGGTTTCTCCATTCTCCGGCGGTACGAAATTCTGCACGTGGGCGAATGCTATCTACCACCATGCTTACAGTTAAAGTTCTTTGAAAGGGTTCAAAACTTGCCGGAGCTGTATTTGAAAAAACAAGATCGTTTGGATCTACATCGGTATCTGTAGTGGTGCTGGGACGCCAAATAGGCAGGCGTAAAATTTGAATTTCTGTTTTAAGCTGAGTACTCATTAATGTGATGTCTGCTGATATCAGGGCTTCTCCAACCTGTTCTTGTGAAAGGCTTGTGCCATCCATGTGCTCTTGAGGAAATGCCAAAACAACTTCATTTGCGTGAGTATTGACAAAAACAGGACGTGCAGAAAGATTGAGGGTTGTTCTTAAGTGTTCCAAATTGTTTTCATTTTGAAGCCAGTTTCTCTGCGTTGCATCAGGAATATCAAAGGTATGAAGTTGCATGGTTACCTTGTGATAATCCTGAAAGGGTTTATCAGCAAAATGAGTTTTTACTTCTTCTTGAACTTGCTGAGCAAATTGAGGAGAAGTTACATAAGCATCCGTTGTAAAGGCAAAACTAAAATGATCTCCTGCTGTAGGATCAACTTGGGGATGGGGAAGATTGTGAGTTGCAGCTGTTTCATAAATTTTATCTTGAATGCCATTAATGTCTGGATCAACAGGGCTATTACTTAAATGTGTTGCATTATAAGCCTTAAAAGAATCAAGCTCAACCACTGCCAGGGTTCTATGCCTATCAGCAGCTACTTCTTGTACAAATAAATTGGCATTAACGTGGTATTCTTGATCTCCTCTTCTGATGGATGCAGTTTTATAGTGTTTCATATTCCAAGTATAACGAGGGCTTGTAACAGCATGCCCATATACAGTTCTAAAGGCATCTCTTAATTCCCTTGTTACAGTTTGGAGAGCAGTTAAATTCCTGCGGATGTTCTCGTCAGTTACACTTGAGGTAAAGGTGTGTAGTGCTTCGCCCATTCTTTGGAGGGCTCCACGGCTGCCTGGTCTTGTGTGAGAAACAAGCCCGGCAACATGTTTTAACCTGGGGAGCATATTCAGGAGGCGATTTAACTGAGGATTATCTGTTTCTGTTGGGTGTGCTAAACCATATTGTTCCAAGTAATGATGAAAGGCGTTAGGAAATAAAGCAGAATTTTGTAATCCTGGATTTTCTAAAACGGGATTGTACTGTCCTACACCCACATAGCCTCTCCGGCTTCGAACATAACTCTCCCATACCCTTACTTGATCCGGATTTGATGCAAGGTGTTGATCTAACATTTTTTTGGTATACAGGTTTTCTTGACCAGGATAATTTTTCTCAAAAAAAGTAGTTTCAGAAGCAAGCTCTACATTGAAATTAACCAGAGCATTGGTTATTAAACCTTCTAAAAGAGAAAGACGGGAAGGGTGAGTGTCATCCTCCCCTATCATCATCAATGCTTGGAAAGAAAATGGGGCATCCCTCAATCTGACGCGAAATGTTTCAAAAGTGATTGTATCTGCATCATAGAGTGCTAATAAGTCTTGCTGACTATTTTCAAGAATCGATCTAAATAACTCCAGATCATCGGGTGTTGCTATGCCATAGTAAAGAATGCTATCTTTTGTGATAGACCTCTCAGCAACCCAAATTTGAGGTTTAAATCCAGCAATTAAATCACGCTTGGCACCAGGCATTTTTCGCATCATGGCTTTTATTTCTAGTTCAAAATTGGCAACGGCTGTTTTTACTTGTATGGGATCGACTCCAATAAATTGAAAACTTGTTCGTTCTGGGTTTTGCACGATATTACTTTCTCCAAACTTGATTTGGAGCCATTTTTTAACAGCAGCTAAGTAAAGTGAACCTTGAGTATTGGTGGGATCAAGTTCGTTTAAAGAAGTCATGTTAATATGAACGCGATACACCCTTACCTCACTATCATGTCCATGCCAGAGACGATTAATGATTGTATTGTATTGAATGCTAGGAAGTGAATCGTGTTCTACCATCAGATCATTGAGATCCAGAAAGGCTGTTTCTAAAAATTCCATTAAAATGGGATTATTCAAGAGTGGAAAAAGAGCAAGGTAGTTTTTGTCTGGATCTAAGGCTAAAATAGCTCCCAAAACTTGTTCAACAACCAACATTGTATCTGTTTGATGGGTTCGTAGTTCTGGATCAACAGCAAAATACTTGGCCAGACCCACTTCAATGGGAGGAGGCTCATCGACCATGGCATAGGCCAAGTAAAGAGCACCAAAGCGCAAGGGATCAATGCCTTCAGGAACCATGATTGGAAATTCCATGGGGGTAACAATTCGAATGCCACGATCTTGGACTGGTTTAATTCCCTCGTAATGTTCTGCTGTGCCAAACCAGCGTGAAAACTCCATGAAGTGAGGTCTGGTATTAGAAGAGGGATCGTGAGCAAGAGCATAGAAGGCTGTTCGTAGTTTCTCCCAATTTTCTATGGTTTGAGGTTCTGCTGTTAGTTCTGTATCTCTTGGCAAGGGGCCTATTATTAATTGCCGATAACGATCCATGACTGTTCGAAATAATGCTGTTGGTTCTAATGCATTAGCCAAAATAACCTCACTTTATATTCCTAAAAAAGTGCTTTCTTATCGCCCTTTTTTAAAAAAGGTTGCGTTTTCTTTTAATTAATAAACACAATAATAACAAATACTTATAAATAATTAAGGGATGTATATTGAGAGTTTTGTCACCTTAATTATTAATATAACTATTTTGACAACCTTTTCTTGGTGAACCCCGATAACAACTTATCTCTAGACAAGCTATGTGCTTTTGTCTAGAGAATAACGCAATGCGTTAGTTTTGAGGGGGTTAATGATGGACAATGATGGAAAGGATGAGAATGAAAATTCACGCCCCCAAAATAGCTTTCTATGCTGCTCTTTTGATCATGCTTGCTCAACTTTCCTGTGCCTCTGTTCAAAAAAATGCCGTTCTCTATAAAAAAGATCATAAAAATTATCCCACCACTTATGCAATAGCTTCCTGGTATGGGATTCCCTTCCATGGACGTAGAACCGCCAATGGCGAAACCTACAATATGTACGAGTTAACCGCTGCTCATAAAACCCTTCCTTTTGGAACCCTGCTTCTAGTGACTAACCAAAAAAATAAAAAACAAGTTCTTGTTCGTATTAATGACCGTGGGCCCTATGTTGGCCAACGTGTACTTGATCTCTCCTTCCAAGCCGCAAAACAAATCGATATGATTAAAACAGGGGTTTCATCTGTAAAAATTGAAATGATCTCACAGGGACTTCCCAAACGGTATGCTCTCAAGTAAAAAGCGCTAAGAATTTACAATTATCTCAAAAAGAATTACTCTGTAAGAATGCAAAGGGAATCTGTATTTGAAAAGAGTGCCAGACCTCTTGAAGCCCGCATAGAATGGGATCAGTTTGAGAAAGCCTGTCACAGTTTTTCTTCTTATTCTTCCCATCCCCATTTTCCTTATTTTTATAAACTGTTTGGGAACAGTCGTTTTTTAACACGATGGTTGTGTGGGCATCCCCAAGAAGTAAAAGAGATTCTTGATTCACCCTTTTTTTTAAGGCCTAAAAAATTAAAAAATTATTCATTAGAAATTAAAAAACTGGTCAAAGGAAAAATAGATGAAGATATCAAAGCTCTTCGCCTCTACAAATATCGTGAACTCTGCCTTATTACCCTTCGTGATTTAAATTCACTGGGAAGCTTTGATGAAATTTTAGAAGAGCTTTCTTTTCTGGCCAAAACCATTCTTTTCACTTTGGATCAAATTTTATTGAAGGAAGATCAAAAGAAAATACCTCCCTACTCTGCTTTGGCCTTGGGTAAATTAGGCGGGAATGAAATTAATTATAGTTCGGATGTTGATCTTATTTGTATTGCCAAAAATTTGGATGGATCAATAGGTAACATTACTTTATCCGAATTTTTTATTCGTCATCTTCAGACTTTAAATCGTATTTCTAATGAGGTGAGTCCCGATGGCTTTCTTTACCGCCTTGATTGGGATTTGCGTCCCATGGGGAGGCAAGGAAATCTTATTTGTACTTTTCAAACTTTTGAAGACTATCATGAAGCTCATTCTGCTCTTTGGGAGAAGCAAGCCCTGATTAAAGCCGCACCTCTTCTTGGCTCCACTGAATTGGGAATAGGAATTATTGATTGGATTCGGCCTTTCATTTATCGAAAATATTTAGATGTCAGTTATTTTAAGGCTATTGAAGAAATGAAAATAAAAATTGAAACAACTTTAGAGAGAAAAAATGAGCAAGGTTTTCATGTCAAACTAGGATATGGAGGTATTCGTGAAATCGAATTTTTTGTTCAATCTCTCCTTCTTGTTTTTGGCGGCCGAAAACCGGAATTAAGAACTGCAAATACAAGAGAAGGTTTGCGTCTTCTTTTTAAATATCATCTCATTTCAAAACCAAATTTTAATACCCTGGATGAGGCTTATTGTTTTTTAAGACGCCTGGAGCATGCTCTTCAAATGGTTGATGAACAGCAAACCCATTTTTTATCTTATGATGAAAATCAACGTATTCAAATGGCTAGATTGCTCGGTTATACAGAAGAACCAAACGAGGCTTATGCAAGGTTTCAGGGAGATCTTAACCGTCATACCGAAGCCACCCATTCCCTCTTTTGTAACCTCCTTGTAGAAAATACATCCTCACTCAAAACTTCTACTGATGCATCTGAAGAAGATTGGAATCGAGAACTTAAAACAATTCTCTCTTCTGCAAATCATTATGAAGACAAAATAGAAGTGTTGCGTATCTTTCAAAAAGACAAACTCAAAGATATCAAGAAACTTGAAGAAAACAAATTAGCCAGAAGACGTGAAATTTTAAGAAAACTTTCCAAATTAGCCATTACGCTTTGTGGTGAGGCTCTCCAAGTTGCCATTGATGCATTAAGGCCAATCTATGGTGATCCACTCTATTTTAAATCAGATAAAAGCAGTGATCTTTCGAGTTTGATCCTTTTAGGCATGGGAAAATTGGGAGCTTATGAAATCAACTATGGATCAGACTTGGATTTAATTTTTATCTTTTCTGAATCTGGAAAAACAAACGGAAGCCATCAAATTAGTAATACAGAATATTTTGCCAAATTAACTCAAAAGTTTATTAGTCTTCTTTCGATGCAAACTATTCATGGCAGATGTTATGAAATTGATTGTGAATTAAGGCCCTCGGGGCATCAAGGCACTTTAGTGACAAAATTTCAAAGTTTTATGGATTATCAAAGTGCCAGTCATGAAGTGTGGGAAAAACAAGCCCTTCTTCGTGCTTCTCCCATAGCTGGCCCTTCTTACTTATCCAGACTCATGAATGGGCATATTGAAGCCTTGATCTACTCTCAAGGCATGGATCCAACTATTGGTTATGAGATGGATCGTTTAAGAGAACGTGTCTTAAAGGAAAAAGCAAAGGAAGCAAAAGATGTGCTTGATTTTAAATTAGGGCGGGGTGGCTTGATGGATATTGAGTATATTCTGCAGTATTTTCAACTTATCCATGCTGGAACAGTGCCTCGTTTACGAGTAAAAAATACTTTTGAAGGTTTAGATGGCCTTTTGGGGACCCATTTATTAGCCCCAGAAGCTTGTGAGCTGTTAAGAGAAGCCTATGTTTTTTACCGGACTTTAGAATCTAAAATTGCCCTTGTTTTTGGATATCATGTGCATCGATTAAGAAAAGATAGTTATATTCTCCAAAAAGTTTATGCTCTTATGGAATATAAAAACCCGGAGTCTTTATATGAGGAGATCCAAAGTTTTAAAACCGGGGTAGCCCTCATTTATAAAAATATTTTTAAAGAAAAAAAACATGCTTGATCCCTTGGACCAAATTTTAAAGGAAAAAGAAAAAACAATCAATGATTGGATTGAACAAAAATGGGCAGGATTAAAGCCTGTTTTTTATTTATCTTGTGACATCAGACATGCGGGTTATAAAATAGGTGTTGTTGATGCCAATGTTTTTCCTGCTGGATTTAACAATCTGTGCTCTAATTTTTCAAAAGAAACTGCCAGTGCCTTCCATTCTTACTTTGAACAGTATTATCCCCAGGCAAAAAATATTCTTATTTATGCCGAAGAGCATACACGCAATAAATTTTATTTTAAGAATTTGATCCATATTAAAAATCTAATCGAAAAAACCGGGAAAAAAGTTCAAATTGGCATGCTGGGCCAGTTTATGACCAATTCAAAGCTTGTTGCCAATGTTGAAAATCAACAAATTATGATTGATCGTCTTTCTAGGGAGCAAAATCAAATAAGCGCCAATGGGTTTATTCCTGATTTGATTATTTCTAATAATGATTTTTCTTTTGGACTTCCTGAAATTTTTAAAGACATAACTCAAGAAATAATACCAAGCCCGCTTTTGGGTTGGCATCGTCGGAAAAAAAGTAATTTTTTTACATATTTTGATCACCTTATTGATGATTTTTCTGCTTTGATTGAAATGGACTCTTGGTTTTTGAAACCCATGACGCTTTCAATAAATGGAATCAAACCCGACGAAAAAGATTCTTTTGATATGTTGGCAAAAGCTGCAGAAGAAGTTCTTTTAAAAACCAGGGAAAAATATGAGCACTATGGAATTAAGCAAGAACCTTGTGCTTATATTAAAAGTAATTCGGGAACCTATGGTATGGGTCTTATTATGGTTTCATCTAGCGAAGATGTTAAATCATTAAATAGAAAACAAAGAAATAAATTATTTGCTTCTAGATCTGGAGAAATAAGCAGTTATCTTGTTCAAGAAGCTGTTCCAACAGCGGATTTTTATAGCGGTTATCCTTTGGAGCCTGTTATTTACTGTGTTGGCAAAAAAGATGTTGGTGGTTTTTTTAGAATTCATGAGTCAAAAAATGAATGGGAAAGCCTCAATGCACCAGGCATGACTTTTTCTTGTTTATGCCTTCATCAATTAAATGAACCCCATGAAACCTTGTTTTTGGATTGTAAACAAAAAGAAAGTTTGGTTAGAATTTGCCGTTTGATGGGTCGTTTGGCATCGATAGCAGTTAGCGAAGAGGCTAAATCCTCTTTTTAATCCAAGCATCCATATTACTTAAAACAAGATGATAATCTAAATCGTTAAAAAGTTCATGATAATGGCCTGGATAAATTTGAAGATGTTTATCAGGACTTTTAATTGTTTTAAATACCAATTCACTTCCTAAATGATCACAAATTTCATCACCACTCCCATGTTGAATTAAAGCTGGAGTAGTTATTGCTTTAATTTTTTCTAAAAGTTTTTCTTGGTTCTTAAAAATTTCAGAAGCTAATTTTAAAGTAATTTTTGGGGATGTCATCGGATCTTTTTGGTAGTCTTCGACTACTTTTGTATTTCTGGATATCCATTTAGCGTTAATATCATTGCCTAGACTTAATTTAGGAAGAAAATAAGCCAGAGACATGCCTAGATTTTTTTTAAGCCAATTAATTTTAACTTTAGTAAGAATATTGGGAGATGAGGCAATAAAACCACTAACCATTTTTGGATATTGGCTAACAAAATCTAAAACAATTTGTCCACCCATGCTATGCCCGATAAGAAAAATTTTTTGGTGTTTTGCATTTTTATTAATGAGCATCAAAAAAGATTTGAGGTCTTCAATATAGTCTTCAAACTTTTCTACATGGCTTCTAACACCATCTGAGCGCCCATGCCCTCTTAAGTCAAAGAGATAAAGGGAGTATGGTTTTTTTTCAAAATAATGGATTGGATTTTGATATCGTCCCGAATGTTCATTGAGGCCATGAACAAAAACTAAAATGCCTTGAGGATTAGTTTTTTCCCAATATTGATAATAGAGACGATATTTTTTTTGACTGCTAAAATAGGATTCTTGGCCTTTCATAAAACCCCCAAATGATTATCCGATATCCAGCCTTTTTTATTTCTATCAAAAGAAACCTGGTACCATACTTGTTGATCAGAAAAAATTTCTTTACTCAAAATAGTTACTTCGGAACCAGAAGAAAGATTTTGGAGAACTAGATTTTCCTGTAGATAGTTAGGATGCACTGGAGCATTTTCTGTTATGACAATAGCTTGTGGATGTAAATATCTCCATAAGTTCATTCCCAAGGGAATAGTGTGAAGACAAAGAAGTATAAAAATAAGCCGAAGAAAGCTTGTCTCTTTTTTAAAAAATAACTGGAGTAGAAATACTAACCAAAGAATATTCCATAAGCTTATCCAAATTATCATTGTTGATTTAAATGATAAAAATTGATTCCAAAAGAAAATCTTAGTTAAAATTCGATAGAAAGGTTCAGACACCAAATTTCGATTAGGGATAGTTTCTAGTATGGTTGCAAGGCCCTGTTTGATATCCTTATTCCAGGGGTTTTGCTTATAGGCTTTTTTATAGTGGAAAAGTGCGTGAGCCCTGTCTCCTAGTTGAAGGTAAATCAAGCCCTTGTTATAGTCGAGATCCGCATTATTTTCATGGTTTTCTATTTTCAAGAAAGATTCAAGTGCTTCTTGATAGTGTCCTTCATTAAAATCCTGATAGCCTTTTTCTAACCAATCTTGATTTGTTTTTTCATAGGAAATGCCAAGAGATGGAATAAAAACAAACAGGAAATAAAAACCAGATTGAAGTATTATCTTTTTCATCAAGTTATTTTTAAAATCTCTTTTGCCACTTTAGAGATCATGTCGGTTATATTTTCAGAAATTTGACCAGATTTTCCACTATATTTTGTTTTTTCTAAAAGAATATAGAGGTGTGAAAAATCATTTAAAACTTTTTTATGAGCCCCACTTTTTTCTAACAGGAACATAAGCTCAGACAGGGTTAGAGATCTGGCCTGGGTTTTTGTTCTTGCACCAATAAAATCTTTGAGAGCCATGATCATTTTTTCAACACGATTTTCCATTATACTGATACGTTTTGCCACTTTAATTTGAGAGAGAAGCTTAGAATAGCTTCTGCGATATTCTTTTTTAATTAAACTTTGCGGTTTAACTTCCTTGATTTTTTTAAGAAAAAAATAAAGCAAAGGTAATGGAATGAAAAAGATTAACAGGAGAATAAACCAAAAAGATTGAGGCATGATGGATTTTAAAACCACCTGATGTAATAAGAGGGGGTTTTGTTTTATTTCTTTTAGGTCTGTATTTTTATTGATGGCAACTTGCCTTGTATTTTCAGTTTCTTTCACTGAAATAAGTAATTCTGTAATATCCAAATTTTTATAGGCTTCTGCAGTAGGATCAAAATAGCTAAGAGATAAGGGAGGAATCTGAAATTTGCCCACTTGAGTTGGTACAAATGCCCTTTTAAAAATTTTTTCTCCTTTGATGCCTGATTCTAGTTTTACTATATTTTGAGTGGGCTTATCTTCATACACTTTAAGTCCTAAAGGAGGGCTTATTTTAGGGAGGATGATATCTTTGATATTTCCTATTCCTTCAAAGGTTAGAGTTTGAGTAACGCTATCTCCATAATCAATTTCTGATGGTGTGGATTGTGACTTTAATTTTAATTCACCAACAAAACCTATAAAATGAGATGGGATGGGTTCTGGTAAATCTTTTATGACAAGGTTTATTTTTGGAGAAATTAAATTAAAGCTGCGTCCTTTTGTTTTTCCAAATCCAAAGAAAGGATCTTGAAAAAAACCACGTGGCATAGCAGTGGTATTATATACTTCAACTTTAAGATTAGTTGGCTCAATCTCTACAGGTCCTTTTTTAAGAGGGAAAATGGCAATGACTTTTTCTGAAATAACATATCGTTCATTATTAATAGTTTGGTAGTATTTTTTTTCTGGAACAATCTCTTCAATCGTAAATCCATCAAAAGCAGGAAGAGTAAGAGTGGCTGTTTCAATATTAATTTTAGTATAGAGTTTAAACGTATAAAAAATTTGTTCTCCTTTATAGGGGGTTTGATTATTAACGGCTACTTCAATCCAGTAGGGTTTATTGTCATTTGTTTCGTCAGGATTTGGAGAAGTTGGAGGATTTGTTGGAGGATTAACATTGCTCCCTCCTCCTAGGTTTTGCTGATCAGGATCAAGGGGAACCCTTGGTTGTGGAACCATAGCTGAACGTCCAATTTGAATTGTGAGGGGGTTACTTTTATAAACCTTGCCATTGATAGTGATTGAAATGGGTTCGATGGTAAATTGCCCTTCTGCCTGAGGAATGAGAAGGTAAGAATATTCTTTCTGTACTGAAAGAATGCCATTGATCATTTGAATATTAGAAGAAGATCCACTAGCTACAATATGAAAGGCAGGCATGGAAGGCAGGTTTGGTTCTGCTGTTGATAGTTCCCCTGAAATAGTAATGGTTAACTCAATTTCATCTTCAAGTGTACCCGTGTTTCTATCCAGACTTGCCTGTATACCTACACTGGCAAAAGAAGATTGAGCTAAAAAGAACGATAAAAGAAATGTGATTCCAAATAATTTACGCATTACCAATCCTTTTCAATCCTTTCTGACAAACCTTGATTATCGCGTAAAATCATATCTTGTATAGCTTTTTTTGGATTATCATCTAAATTCTGAAAAGTTTTTAAAGCTTCACTACTACTCTGTGGTTCTGGTTTTTTTTCTGGATTTTGCTCTTTTTGATTTTCATTTTCTTGCTTCTTTTCTTCCCCATTTTTTTCTTCTTGTTGTTGTTGCTGCTGTTGTTGATTTTTTTGTTCTTCTTCTTTTTGTTTTTCTTGATCTTTTTCTTGCTGATTTTTAGGTTTTTCTTGTTCCTTTTCTTGTAGTTTATTTTTTACATATTCCAAATTATCGATGGCCCATTGATCAGAAGGATTAAGGCTCAAAGCTTTTTCATAATAATCAATAGCCTGGGTAAGTTGATTATTTCGATAGGCACTATTTCCCAGGTTATAAAGGGCTTGTTGCCTTGTTTCTTTTTTTCTTGAATTAAGTGCTTCTAAAAAATGATCGTTTGCTTCTGTATACAAACCTTCTTGATAGAGAGAAACTCCTAAATTATAGTGATTTTCAGGAGAATTTTTTTTGTTCACTTTAAGCTTGTAATATTCACTGGCTTGAAAATAATTTTCTTCTTCATAGGCAGTATAAGCTTTTCTTTCTTGTGCCATGCTAGAAAGAGGAAAAATAAAAAAAAGAAAAAAAAGAATTCCTTTCATGTTATTCCCCTATTTTTCATCTTTAAATCCAAGAGATAGAAACAAAAGGCCAAAAGAAGTGGAATTTGAAAGCGTTCCCTGGGAATCTTTTTTTGTTCTGGGGCAAGAGTACTTTCTTTTTTCTCCTGGTGAATTCCCTCATAATATATTTTTTCTAAATCGATATCCCCTGTTTCTGAACGTACATAAATTCCGCCAGTCTCGAAGGCCATATTTTTCAAGTCGGCTTCATTCATTTTTGAAATAACAATATTACCTTCCATGTCTGTTTTAAAACCACCACCATCCGGGTTGGGAATGGGAGCACCGGCCATTGTTCCTGTGCCAATAATATAAATTTTAATTCCCTTCTTTTTGGCTTCCATGCTCGCATGAGATAAATCACCCAGAGTTGATTCACCATCGGTGATGAGAATAATAGATCCTAAACGTTGGGTTTTTTTGTCGAAGGAAGATAGAGCTAGTTTAATGGCAGCTTCATGATTGGTGCCCTTGATTGGAATAAGACTCACATCAATGGTGTCTAAAAAAATTTGAAAAGCATTGTAATCATAGGTTAAGGGACAGGCCACATAACTTTTCCCCGCAAAAGGAATAAGTCCAATACGATCTCCTTTTAACATTTGAGTCAGATCAATAATTTCTCTTTTAGCACGTTCTAATCGGCTTGGGCTTTGATCGGTGGCCTGCATGGAATCTGAAGTGTCAATAAGAATAAAAATATCACTCCCAATACGTTTCACCTCTCTTATTGTGTAACCCCATCTGGGCCCAGAAAATGCCAGGATAAGAAAAAAAAGGCCCATTAACTGATACATAGCAGAGCGATAATGAGAAGTGCCATTATTAAAATTAAAACAGGTTTTTAATAAATGATTTTTTTTTCTCGAAGCAGAAAAAAGAATCAAGGCTATTGGCAAAAGCAAAAAAGCAATAAGCCCCAGGTTGGATGCGTGTTCAAAATTCATATCAAGGAATGCTAAAACAAACCCAATTTGTTAAAATAATCTCAACAATAAAAAATAAAATAGAAGACATCACAAACCATCTATAAAGTTCAAAGTAATCATTATATTCTTTGGTTTTAATTTCTGTTTTTTCTAATTGATCAATAACCGAATAAACTTCTTTAAGTTCATGAGTGTCACTGGCTCTAAAATAACGACCCCCGGTTTTTTCTGCGATTGATTTAAGTAAATCTTCATCCAGATCAAGTTTGGCAAATATTCTTTTAGGACCAAAGGGTGTTTGTTCAATATAAGGAACCGGGCCATTAGATCCCACTCCAATAGTATAAATACGAATGCCTAATCCCACAGCCAATTCTGTCGCAGATTCTGGGCTTAAGCTTCCGGCATTACTTCTACCATCAGTTAAGAGGATAATAATTTTTGATTTTGTTGTTTGGTCTTTAAGCCTTTTAAGACTAACAGCGATGGCATCACCCACGGCTGTTCCCTCCCCCACAATGCCAATACGAACCCAACTTAAAAATGATTTTAAGGTATTTTTATCCGTAGTTAAAGGACACTGTGTATAGGCCTCGTCTCCAAAAATAACTAATCCAATGCGATCCGAATCTCTCTTATCTAAAAAATCATTTACCACATCTTTGATAACCTCTAATCGGTTTACTTCTCTATTATTTAATTTAAAATCAATGGCCTTCATACTGCCTGAAGAATCAATGGCTATCATCATGTCAATACCTTCACTGATAATCTCATTTGTTTTATTGTTAAGTGATGGCCTGGCGAGAGCTAAAATAAGAAAAAAAAAGGCCAGGATTCTTATCCATGGAATAAGAGGTAATATTTTAACTTTAAAGCCTTTTGATTTTTTTGGCATAACCTGTAGTGAAGAAAAACCAATTGAAGGAGGAATGGTTTTTTTAAGCCAAAAAATAAAAAGAGGAATCAAAAGTAGTAAAAAAAGAAAGTAGGGTGATTGAAAAACAAATGTTTGTTTCATTGGGAAGGCTCTCCCATCCCCGTGTTTTTAATAAATTCATAAGTCCATTCCATATCTTTTCTAGCCAGAGGAGTCTCAGTCATTTGAGATGTAAATTTGGCTAAATCTGATCGTTCTAGAAGACTCATAAGATTTTGATAAAAATTTGTTAGGGGTTTATGATGAGCTAAATCATTTCTTATTTCGGGCGTTGTTTTTTCTGGTGCATTATAATGAAAATGTTGCATTAAAAAGATTTTGATAATCTCGGTAAGAAAAGAATAAAATTTTTTAGGATCCCCCTTGGTTAATAATTCTTGTTTTTTAAGGCGTTCTAGTTCTAAAAAGGCACGTTCAGATGGAGTTAAAAGAGTTTCTTTAAAATTAAGAATAGATTTTTTCTTTCGACGCAATAAAAAAAATGAAGTTAAAATTATTAATAAAATTAAAAATGGAAAAATGTACCATAAAAGAGAAGTGGGAATGAGTGGCCCCCTAATATCGTGGATATCTTCCATGCCTAATTGAGTGGTAGTTTCATCTGGCATAGCTTACTGCCTTTTCCCTTTTCTTAAAAAACTTAAGCAAGGCCTTGAAATAGTCTTGCCTGGTTTCTACAAAAAGAGAATCAAGGCCATACCTGGTAAACCAGGCGCTAAGCGATTGCATTCTTTTTTGAAAAATCTGGGTCAGTTTTTTTTGAGTTTCTTCATGGCTAAAATCAATCATTTGGATTTGCCTTGATTCAAGATCGTGGAACCTAATCATAACCTTGGCGGGTGGTTTTCTTTCACCTTGGTCATAAAGAACAATAGGAATGAGCTCGTGTCTTAAAGAAGCCATTTTTAATTCAGTTTCGTAGCCTTCATCTAAAAAATCAGAAATTAAAAAAGCAATACACCTTTTATGGATAACCTGGCCTAAAAATTTTAAGGCTACCTGAATATTTGTTTTGTCTGAAATGGGACAATGTTTTGAAATTTCGGAAATCACCTTCCAAACATGGGCTGTCCCTTTTTTGGGTGGAATAAACCGTTCAATACGATCTGAAAAAAGAACAAGCCCTACTTTGTCACTTGATTTAATGGCTGTAAAAGCCAAAAGTGCTGCAATTTCAGTGGCCAAATCTTTTTTAGATTTTGCCAGGGTTCCAAAAAGAAAACTTTTAGATACATCTAAAAGGAAAACCAGAGTTTGTTCCCTTTCTTCCCTAAAAAGTTTTACAAAAGGGCGATCCATTCGAGCTGAAACATTCCAATCAATCAAACGAATCTCATCTCCTGGAGTGTATTCCCTGTATTCTTCAAAGGTCATACCAGAGCCCTTAAAAGCTGCGGCATATTGGCCGGAAAAAATGTCATTGGCCAAAAAACGCCCCTTAATATAAAAACCTTGCACTTTTTTAAGTAGTTCTAAGGGTATCAATTAAGGAACCTCAATGTGATCTAGAATTTTTTTCAAAATATCATCTGTACTCAAACCTTCAGCCTCCGCTTCAAAAGTTAAAATGATGCGATGTCGCAAAACATCCAGTGCCATTATTTTTACATCTTGTGGAACTACATAATCTCTTCCTTGAATAAAGGCATAGGCCTTGCAAACCATATTAAGTGAAATAGAAGCTCTGGGAGAAGCTCCATAACGAAGATAACGTTCTAAATCGAGACGAAGATCTTTGGGCTCGCGTGTCGCAAAAACAATGCGAATAATGTATTCATTAATTTTGGGATCGAGATAAGTTTGCCTGATAATTTTTCTCATCTTAAGAATGGTTTCTGGATCTAGGATTTTTTTCATTGAATCGGTTATCCCTTTGGTTACACGCTCCATAATCATCAGTTCTTCACTTTTAGTAGGGTAACCAATTTTTAATTTTAACATAAATCGATCCACTTGTGCTTCTGGAAGCGGATAGGTTCCTTCTTGTTCAATTGGATTTTGGGTAGCCAAAACAATAAAAGGTTCTGGAAGCGGATAAGTTGTGTCTCCAATAGTAATTTGTTTTTCCTGCATGGCTTCCAAAAGGGCACTTTGCACCTTCGCGGGTGCCCGATTGATTTCGTCAGCTAAAATAATTTGGTGAAAAAGAGGCCCCTTTTTTACAAAAAAATCCTGAGTCTTAGGATTGTAAATTTGTGTTCCTAAAATATCCGCGGGTAAAAGATCGGGGGTGAATTGAATTCTCTGAAAGGAAGCATCAATAATTTCAGCCAAGGTTTTTACGGAGGTTGTTTTAGCTAAACCAGGCACTCCCTCAATTAAAATATGCCCATCAGCTAAAAGGCCCATCAAGAGGCGTTCTACCAGGTATTGTTGCCCAACAATCACCTTGGATACTTCTTGGAAGATTTCTTGAATTTTGCCTTGAACCCATGGGTGACTATCTGTGGGTATCGAGTTATCTTTCATGCTTTTCCCCCTTAAAGGCCAAAAAGCCTTTTTTTAGATTTTTTCTTTATAACGTTTTCGGATGAAGTTTGGTTTTCTATATCCATACTCTTAGAGATTTCTAAAAGCAGCTCTTTTTGTTTTTCAGTAAGATGCTTGGGTATTAAAACTTTAATCGTCAAGATATGATTTCCTGTTTTATGGGTTCTAATATCCATAACTCCCTTCCCTTTAAGGATTATAGTTTCCATTGATTGGGTGCCAGGAGCAATGTGAATTTTTTCTTCTCCATGAATGGTAGCTACAGTAAAAGTTGTGCCTAGGATAGCTTGAAAAACAGTGATGGGCAGCTCGCTTAAAATATGATGGTGATCACGTACAAAAGTTTCATGCTGTTTAACATGGATTAAAAGGTAGAGATCTCCAGCTTGTCCTCCCCTTTCGCCTACATTCCCTTCATGATGCAGTACCAGTCTTAATCCATCATCAACTCCCGCAGGAATTTTGATTGAAAGTTTTTTTTCTTTTTTAACCATGCCCCTTCCCCTGCATTCTTCGCAGGTTTTGGTAAATATCTTTCCATGTCCGTTGCATTCTGGACAAGTTGTAGCGATAGTAAAAAACCCTTGGGCATGTCTTACTTGCCCAGCCCCATGGCAATAAGAACAAGTTTTAGGAGGATGATCTTTGGGATAACCTCTTCTCTCACAAATTTCGCAGGGGACATTTTTTTGCACGGAAATGTTTTTTTCCACTCCAAAACAAGCTTCAATAAAATCAATGGTAGTTTCTTGTTCTAAATCACTTCCTCTTTGACGCCTATTTTTTGAAGAGGAAAATCCAAAAAAATCTTCAAACAAGTCTCCAAAACTTGAAAAAACATCCTCTACATTTTGGAAACCACTAAAACCAGCACCTTGAATCCCTGCATGCCCAAATTGATCATACAGAGCTCGTTTTTCAGGATTTGATAAAATCTCATAGGCTTCTGAAGCTTCTTTAAATTTTTCTTCACTTTCTTTATTCCCATGGTTTTTATCAGGATGATATTGAATGGCCAATTGGCGATAAGCCTTTTTAATGTCAGTATTATTGGCAGTTTTTCCTATTCCTAAAATTTCGTAATAATCTTTTTTCATTTTATCTATATGAAATTATTATATTAAAATAAAAAACAGCCCTTGACTTGACAGGGGCGCCTTTGATTCTTATTCTTAAATAAGCGAGAACGATTATCATAAAAAGGAGTTTTATGTCAGCAAAGAAATCAAAAGTAATTGGAATTGACTTAGGCACAACTAATTCTGTGGTGGCTGTTATGGAGGGTCACGAGCCTAAAATTATTACTAACCAAGAAGGTGCCAGAACAACTCCCTCAGTTGTTGCTTATACTAAAGATGCAGATGTATTGGTAGGACAAGCTGCTAAAAGACAGGCTATTACCAATCCAGAAAATACCATTTATTCGATTAAACGGTTCATGGGCCGCAAATTTGATGAAATTGATCAAGAAATTAAAATTGTTCCTTATCAAGTGATCAAACGCTCTAATGGGGATGCTTGTGTTAATATTATTGGCAAGGAATATACCCCGCCCGAGATTTCTGCAAAAGTCCTCATGAAATTAAAAAAAGCAGCTGAAGAATATTTAGGTGAAACTGTTACTGATGCTGTCATTACAGTACCTGCTTATTTTAATGATGCTCAAAGACAAGCAACCAAGGATGCAGGGGCCATTGCAGGACTTAATGTGTTTCGTATTGTGAATGAACCAACAGCAGCAGCTCTTGCTTATGGTCTCGATAAAAAGAAAGACGAAATCATTGCTGTTTATGACTTTGGTGGAGGAACCTTTGATATTTCTGTTCTGGAGGTTGGTGAGAACGTAGTGGAGGTTATTGCTACCAATGGAGATACTCATTTAGGTGGTGATAATATCGACCAAAGATTAATCCAATATTTAATCGACGAATTTAAGAAAGATCAGGGAATTGATGTTTCTAAAGATAAAATGGTTCTTCAACGCTTAAAAGAAGGTGCTGAGAAGGCCAAAATAGAGCTTTCTTCAGCCTTGGAAACTGAAATTAATCTGCCTTTCTTAACTGCTGATGCTAGCGGTCCTAAGCATTTAAACATGAAACTAACAAGGGCCAAATTAGAGTCACTTTGTGAAGATCTTCTTTTGAGATCATTTGAACCCGTTAAAAAATGTCTTGCCGATGCTGGCAAAAAAGCCAGTGACATTGCTGAAGTGGTTTTAGTGGGTGGACAAACCCGTATGCCACGTATTCGAGAAGAAGTAAAAAAGTTCTTTGGTAAAGAAGCTCATATGGGGGTTAACCCTGATGAAGTTGTGGCAGCTGGTGCCGCTGTTCAAGGAGGAGTTTTAACTGGAGAAGTAAAAGACATGCTTTTGTTGGATGTAACCCCTCTCTCCCTTGGCATTGAAACTTTAGGTGGTGTGATGACACGGCTTATTGAACGAAATACAACAATTCCCACCAAAAAATCTCAAATTTTTTCTACGGCAGCAGATAATCAAACTTCTGTAGAAGTGCATGTGCTGCAAGGTGAGCGCGAGATGGCTAGAGATAATCGAACTCTAGGACGTTTTCATCTGGATGGCATCCCTCCTGCACCCCGTGGCATTCCTCAGGTAGAGGTTGGTTTTGATATTGATGCTAATGGTATTGTCCATGTACAAGCCAAGGATTTAGCAACCAATAAAGAACAAAAAATCACCATTACTTCTTCCTCGGGTCTCAATAAAGATGAAATTGAAAAGATGGTGAAAGATGCCAAAGAGCATGAATCTGAAGATAAAAAGAAAAGAGAGATTATTGAAACTAAAAACAGAGCTGATACTAGCATTTTTGAGATAGAAAAAAATTTAAAAGAACATCGCGAAAAACTACCTGCCGACGATGTTACAAAGATTGAAGAAGCCATTGCTGCTCTTAAAAAGAGTATCGAAAAAGATAATTTAGATGAAATTAAAGGAAATCTTGAACTGCTGCAACAGGCTTCTTTTAAGATAGGTGAAATCATGTATAAAAATGCTTCTGCAGCACAAGGTGAACCCCCTCCTGCTTCTGAAGAACAAGGAAAGAAAAAAGATGAAAATGTTGTGGATGTAGAGTTTGAAGAAACGAAGTAACTAAATCAGCGATTTTCCATCAAGACCATCTGGGATTGGTTTCCCAACAGCTTTTAAAAGAGTTGGAAAAACATCCATAGAGCGCAAAGTTGTTCCTCTTGTAATTTTTATGTTGGTGATCAACGGGATTTTCATGTGTTCACTACATAAGGCCCCATGACTTGACTTGTGTTCAGGATGCTCAAAACGATCTCTCAAATCAAACCCTGATCTTGCTGAAACAATCAAATCTCCACTTCTGGGAGACTCAAAAATTTTTGAGAGTTGATAAAATAAATCTGGAGTGTGTGAATCCCAGGTAAGAGCATAACTTTCATCTAGAGAAAAATGAGCCTTTCTTTGAGTGTTGCCAGGAATTTTTAAACTTAAGGGATCTTGATGTTGCCATTCATAATGGACTTGGTCATTTTGAATAGAGAAAGCAGCATGCCCTTTATCATTAAGGATATGAATGCTTCCATTTTGACTCACGCCAGTAATAAATTCAATTTCCCTTCGATGTCTTAATTCGTCTAAAAGAAGTCCTTTTTGCAAAAGATCTTCTATGGATGTTCGGCCCGATTCCCATTTTTTATCATTTTTAAAATAAAGATGAGCCATGCCATTACCCGACACCATCGAAGCTGCTTCAAAGCGCATTTTAAAAATTTGAGTATAAAAAAAAGTGCGTATTCCTTTGCTCTCTAAATAAGGCCCAATATCAAAATGTGTTTTAGTTTCTGATAGTCCATGATCTGAAGTTAAAACAAAAAGAGTCTCTTCAAGAACACCTTTATCTTTTAAGGATTTTACAATTGCACCCACTTGACTATCAAAATCTCTATAAGCTTCCCTGGTACGCGCATGAAAAGGACTACCAATGTGAGAATATTCATCAACCGAAGGATACACGGCAAAGATATAATCAAAGTTTGGTTTATTATTGATGATTGAAATAATACTGTGAGTGGTGACCTTATCAATGAAAGACCAATGATCTGTTAAATGAGCATAATAGTAGTACCAAATTCTTGAAAAACGAGTTGTATTATTTTTTTTCCTAACCCCCCTATTAATCATATTCATCACACTGTAGGGTTCATTAAAAAGATCATAAGCAGTTTTAATAGTGGGGTTTAAGTCATGATTCATGAGGTAGGTTTCAAGACCAACATAACTTCGGAAACTTTTAAATGACCAGCCTCTTTGAGCATAACTTGTTTTGTCAAACCAGCGAATACCAGGAATATTGCATGTTCCTGGATGCATGCCTGTAATGAAAGGGAGATAAGCTGGTCCGGTTGTAGAAGGAAAAACAGTAACCATGCTTTGATTACTGCCTGGTTCTACAATGTGGCGTGCTATGTTAGGAAGATTTCCCAGTGCAAGTTCTTGATTGAGAATATCTGGTCTGGCTCCATCAAGCAGAAAGAAAACAACCCGTTTTTTTAAAACACTCAATCCATCTCCTTTAACTTTTTTTGCATTCTTTCTTTCAAATTAGAATAACCATTTTTTCGGATAATGGTATCAAACTGGAATTTATAATTTTCAACCAGGCTGGCTTCATCCACAATCACATCATAAATTTTCCAGCCTGTTGGGGTATAAATAAGCTCATACTTGATATCCAAATCAATTTTTTCAGAGGGTACAAAAATTGTATTAAAAACAAGAGCCTTTTGTTTGGCTGCATCAAGGTATTTTTCACCCTTGTAAACAATTTTATAGGGCTTGTCATTTCCCTTTACTTGTTCTTTTGAAAAAATGGCTTTTCTTTCCAAAAGGCTTGTCATGAGATGGGTAAATTCCCTTCTTTCTTTATCTGGAAGAGTATCCCAATGGGTATCAAGTGCTAACCTGGATAGTTCCTTGATATCAAAAGTTCCCTGGATGATTTCTTTTTTAAGTCTTTTATTTTGTTCTGTTTCTTCTGCAGTTAAAGTGGATCTGGTTTGATAAGATTCGAGTTTTTGATCCAAATCTTTAATCGCTTCCATCGGTGTAAATTTGGCTCTTTTCTCATCAAAAGGAAGTTGGATGTCTTCTTCACTTATTTGTTCACTAGGAATCTGGATTTGCGCAAGAGAGGTGTCTTTTTTAGTGCAAGCATTTGTAGTTTGAAAAACAATAAAAATAAAAAGTAAAAATTGTAATTTTTTTAAACTCATCTTCAATACCTTTCTTCATCTGGATTATGAAATTCTCCAATGCGAGTTTTTAATTCACTGACCGCTATATTGTAATTATAAATAGACTCAAATTCCCTGCCCTGAAACACAAGATAGGATTGAAGAGCATCAAGATAATCCTTTTTTTCACCTAATCCAATATCTAAATTACTTTTAGTTAGAAAAACCATTTGTCTGGCTGCCTTTTTTTCATCCCTGGCACGATCCGATAAATTTTTTGCCTCAATAACCTCTAGATAAGATTTTTTAATATCGAGTTCAAGCCCTCTTATGGCTGCTGATTTTTGATACGAAGTTTTTAAAAAATCAGCCTGTGATTGTTTTACTTTGGCACTAGTTTTATTAAAATCAAGCTCTCCTTTTAATTGAAACCCTCCACCTGCTTTTGTATAATTAAAAGGATTTGTAAAAGAAGAATCATCTTCATCTCCCGTGATATTTGGGGCCCGGCCAATATCAAAAAAACCGCCATAACCTAAATTAGGTAGATATTCTTTTTTATCCAATGTTAATTTTTTACTTTTGGCTCTTACTCCTGCTTCTAAAAGTTTGTATTGGGGCAGATAATCTCTTGATTTAGCGAGATAGATTTCTAAAGGCTCCAGTTTAAAATTAACAGGAATTAAAGAGCTATCTTTTAAACTTAGTTTTTGATCATCTTCTAAACCAAGCTGAACCCTTAAAGCAGCCCAGGCCAGGCTTTCCTTTTTATTGGTTTCTTCTACTTTTCTTTGTACCTCATATTGGGCTACTTTTAACTTTAAGAGTTCCAGTTGATCCACAACCTTAGATTGCTGAATCTGTTCGAGTTTTTTTTGAATGCTATCCTCGGCTTGCTGAGCAAGGCCCTTTAATTCCCCTGCTAACAGGATGCCTTGATAAATCTGATAAATTTTCAAGACGATGTCATCCTTTGTTTTTTGGAGAGTAAACCAACTAGCATCAATGCCTAATTGAGCTAAGTCTTTGGCTGTTGCCAATTTTCCAAAAGTATAAATGGGGGCACCAAGCTCTATTTTAAAACTGTTAAAAACACTCATATCACCATCAAAAAAGCTGCCTGCCGCATTATCCACATCTTGAGGCACAGGAGCAATTTTGTGTTCATATTTAATAACAGGAATCCCTTTTGGATTGGCTTCTTGATATTTCCCCTTAGCAAGATTGATATCATAGCTAGATGCATGAATTTGTGCATTGTTTTTTAAGGCGTAGTTGGCACATTCAGAAAAATTAAATCTGAGGGCTTGGTTTTCTCCAAATGAGGCAGGAATCCACAAAAGAAAAAAAAATAAAAATAAAAGAAAATTTAAATTCATTGCTATGGTTTGAGGTTTTTAATTCTTAGTCTTAAAGCATTAAGTTTAATAAATCCCCCGGCATCTGCCTGATTATAAACTGAGTCTTTTTCAAAAGTTGCCAAGTCTTTATTAAAAAGACTGTGCTCTGATTTTCTTCCAAGTACGACTACATTTCCCTTAAAAAGTTTAAGACGTACAATGCCAGAAACATTTTTTTGGGCTTCATCCATAAAATTTTGCAGAAGTTCTCTTTCAGGGGCATACCAAAAGCCATAGTAAACTAATTCAGCATATTGAGGGATTAATTGATCTCTTAAGTGAAGTACTTCTCGATCAAGGGTTAAGGATTCGATGACTCTGTGCGCAACATGGAGAATAGTGCCACCTGGCGTTTCATAAACACCACGGGATTTCATGCCTACAAAACGATTTTCAACCAGATCAACTCGGCCTATGCCATGCTTGCCTCCCAAGCGATTAAGATGATCCAACAATGCATGGGGAGACATGCTTTTACCATCAATTTTTACAGGATTTCCGGATTGATATTCAATTTCGATCATTTCAGGTTTATCAGGTGCCTTTTCAGGTGAGACCGTTAGAACAAACATGTCTTCGGGTGGTGGAAGCCAAGGATCTTCTAAAATTCCTCCCTCGTGACTCATGTGCAAGAGATTGCGGTCGCTACTGTAAGGTTTTTGAGCTGTAACTGTGATGGGAATATGATGTTCTTCCGCATAACGAATCAGATGTTCTCTTGAATTAAGGGTCCATTCTCTCCAAGGAGCAATCACTTCAATACTTGGATTAAGAGCGTAGTAAGTTAATTCAAAACGAACCTGATCATTCCCCTTCCCTGTGGCTCCATGGGCTACAGCATCAGCCCCTTCTTGTTTTGCAATTTCAATTTGTCTTTTAGCAATGAGTGGCCTGGCAATGGAGGTACCTAAAAGATAAGACCCCTCATAAACAGCATTGGCACGAAGCATGGGAAAAACAAAATCACGAACAAACTCCTCACGCAGATCATCAATATAAATTTTTGAAGCCCCGGTTTTTTTGGCTTTTTCTTCCAAGCCATCTAATTCTTCGGCTTGACCTAAATCGGCTGCAAAACAAATAACTTCGCATTGATATTCTTTTATAAGCCATTTTAAAATAACTGAAGTATCCAAACCTCCCGAATAAGCCAGAACAACCTTTTTAATTTTTTTTCTCACTTCATTCTCCTTTTTTTCCCAACTAAGTATTCTAATAAAGCCATTTGTGTATAAAGGCGGTTAGCTGCTTGTTCAAATACCATCGATTGAGGACCATCGATGACTTCATCTGTTATTTCCTCACCTCGATGAGCAGGCAAACAATGCAAAACAATGGCCTGAGGATGAGCTTGTTTTAAAAGACAAGTATTGATTTGAAAAGGTTTAAAACTTTCTTTTTTAGTTTCACTTATTTCTTGGCCCATTGAAAACCATGTATCTGTGTTAATCACATCTGCGTTCTTAATAGCTTCTTCTGGGTCATGGGTGAATAAAATATGAGAATGCTTTTTTATTTTTTCTAATAATAAAGAATCAGGTTCATAGCCCTTAGGACAAGCAATGTTAAGTGTTAATCCTAAGGTTAAGGCAGCCTCTATCCATGAGTTCGTCATGTTATTACCATCTCCAATGTAACAAATTTTTGTATTTTCAAGTTTTTTATCAGCTTCTACCAGGGTCACTAAATCAGTTAAAACCTGACAGGGATGGTGGAGGTCGGTCAGCCCGTTAATAATGGGAATTGTAGAATATTTGGCTAATTCTTCGATGTCTCTTTGCTCATAAGTTCTTACCACTAAAGCATCTAAATAACGCGATAAAACCCTGCCTGTATCTGCATAACTTTCACCACGTGAAATTTGAGTTGATTGTTGCCCCAAATAAATGGCGTGTCCCCCTAATTTGAGCATGGCCACTTCAAAAGAAATCCTGGTTCGGGTAGATTCTTTGGCAAAAATCATTCCCAATACTTTTCCCTTTAAAACCGCAGGTGGCTTTTTTGTTTTTTTTAAAGTTAAAGCCCTTTTAATAAGGAGTTTAAGCTCGGTAACAGAAAAATTATTAATATGTAGAAAATCTTTTTTCATTTTATTTATAAAACTTGGTTTAAAATATCTAACGCTTCATCTATATGAGTAGTTTCAACAATCAGAGGTGGAACAAAACGAAGTATTTTATTTTGAATTGTATTGATAATAAGCCCTTTCTCTAAACATTTTTGTACAATTTCTTTACCTCTTGCTTCGTTTAACTCTATAGCTACCATCAAGCCCATACCCCTTATTTCTTTAAGAAGCGGTTTCTTTTTTTGGATTTTTTTAAGCCCCTCTAAAAAATAGAGACCTTTTTTTTCTACATCTAAAAGAAAACTTTTTTGAGAAATGATATTGAGGGTTTCTAAAGCAATGCGTGATGCCAAAGCATTTCCACCAAAAGTTGAAGCATGAGTACCTGGAGTAATGGAGTCAGCAATATTTTTATTAACTAAGGTTGCACCTATTGGAAAACCAGAGCCCAGACCTTTGGCCAAACAAAGAATATCAGGCTTCATAGCGTTTTTTTCATAGTTTTTTTCATAAGCAAAAAGAGAACCAGTTCTTCCTATGCCTGTTTGCACTTCATCTAAAATGAAATAGATTTTTTTATCGTCACAAAGCTTTCTCACTTGTGTTAAATAATCTGGATGAGGAATACGCACCCCGCCCTCTCCTTGGATGGGCTCTAAAAGAATGGCTGCTGTATTTTTTGTAACCAATGTTTCCAGGGCTGGACAATCATTATAGGGTGCTTTGACAAAACCTGGAACCAAGGGACCAAACCCGGTTTGATATTTTTCCTGCATCGTTGCAGAAAGTGCGCCTAAACTTCTTCCATGAAAAGAATCTTCACAGGCAATAATTTCATAAGCATTTGATCCTTTTGCTTTGATAGAAGAATATCGTGCTAATTTAAGAGCAGCTTCAAGGCTTTCAGTACCTGAATTACAAAGAAAAACTTTGGAAAGTCCAGACAGAGAAACCAATTTTTCAGCCAGGTTTGCCTGTTCTTCAGTGTACATCAAGTTAGAAACATGGATTAGTTTTTGAGCTTGCTCATTTAAGGCCTTTAAAATACGGGAGTGCCCATGTCCAAGATTATCAACAGCTAGGCCTGCAAAAAAATCCAAATATTTTTTACCTTCTGGAGAATAAACAAAAACTCCCTCTCCCTTCTTAATAGCTAAGGGAAGCCTGGTATAGGTACCAAGAACACACTCATCAGTTTTTTGAATAATTTCTTTTGTATTCATCAGGGTTCAATTAAGGTTCCTACACCTTGATCTGTAAAAATTTCTAAAAGAATGGCGTGTTGCATTGTTCCATTAAAAATATGAACTGTTTTCACTCCTTGACTTAAGGCATCAAGAGCACAGTTTAATTTGGGAATCATGCCACCCGTTGCTATGCCCTTGGTAATAAGATCCTTGGTTTCTTTTATGTTGAGTTTAGGAATTAGATTTTCTTTTTGATTTTTTACTCCATCCACATCTGTCATGAGTAAAAGCTTTTCGGCGTTAAGAGCAACTGCTACAGCTGCTGCTACATTATCAGCATTGATATTTAATGAAATGCCGGCATCTGATACACCCACAGGTGCAATAACAGGGATAAACCAACTATCTTCTAGAATGGTGAGTATTTGGGGATTAATTTTGGCAACATCTCCTACTAAACCTAAATCAATAATTTCTGAAGTGCGTTTGGTCTTTTTTACCTGCTGAGGATCCATTTTATTTGCTAGGATTAAGTTTCCATCTTTTCCTGAAAGTCCAATGGCTCTGCCACCAAAATGGTTGATTGATCCAACGATTTCTTTATTTACTTTTCCAACTAAAACCATTTCCACCACATCCATGGTGTTAGAATCAGTGATTCGAAGGCCATTGTGAAATTTGGCTTCTATTCCCATTTGAGATAAAACTTTTTCGATTTGTGGGCCGCCTCCATGAACAATAATGGGATGGATTCCAATAAGTTTTAAAAGAATGATGTCTAAGCAAAACCCTTTTTTTAATTCCTCATCTTCCATGGCATGCCCGCCATATTTGAAAATAAAGCGTTTTCCCTTAAACTTTTGCAGGTAAGGAAGGGCTTCCATTAAAACTTTGGCTTTGTTAATTAGATTTTCCATAGTTTCCTCACAAAATATAACGACTTAAATCCTGGTCTTTGACGATATTTTCAAGTTGTTTTTTTACATAAGTAGCATCGATGTTGAATTTTTCTCCTGTTTTTTCTGATGCCGTAAAAGAAATCTCATCTAAAACTCTCTCTAAAATAGTATGAAGCCGCCTGGCACCAATATTTTCCATTTCTAGGTTAACAAGAGCTGCAAAACGAGCAATTTCTTTTAAAGAATCTTCTGTAAAATTTAAATTTACCTTCTCAGTTTGAATGAGGGCAACGTATTGTCTAATCAAAGCATTGGCTGGTTCTGTAAGAATTCTTAAAAAATCTTCTTCTGTGAGTGAATTAAGTTCTACTCGAATAGGAAAACGCCCTTGAAGTTCTGGAATGAGATCCGATGGTTTAGAAACATGAAAAGCTCCTGCAGCAATAAAAAGAATGTGTTCAGTTTGTACCATGCCATACTTGGTTGAAACCGAAGATCCTTCTACAATGGGAAGAATATCTCTTTGCACCCCTTCTCTGGAGATATCAGGTCCGTGTGCGTTTTGTTTATCGGAAGAAGCAATTTTATCAATTTCATCGATAAAAACAATTCCAGTGTTTTCTACTCTTTCAATGGCTTTTTTAATTACATCTTCCATTTCAATCAATTTTTGGGCTTCCTCAATCTTAAGAAGCTCTAAGGCCTCAGAGACTTTTACTTTTTTTCGTCTGTGTTGTTTGGGAAACATCTGAGAAAACATGTCCCGTAAATTTTTATTTAAATCTTCTAGATTGGCTCCAGAGGTTACTACTTCGATAGCAGGAAAATGAGTTGGTTTGCCATGATTTGGGGCAAGCTCGATGGATCGTTCATTAAGCTTGCCAGATCTTAACATTTGCCTCATTTTTTCTCGGGATTGATCTTCGGTTATTTCTGCACCTTCTTCAGAAGAGTTTTCTTTTTTTCGTGGAGGGATCAAAAGATCAAGTATTTTTTCTTCAGCTAATTCTTCTGCCTTCACCTTAACTCTTTCTGCTTCTTCAGTACGCACAATGTTTACAGCAATATCAGTAAGCTCACGAATCATGGATTCTACATCTTTTCCTACGTACCCCACTTCAGTAAACTTAGAGGCTTCAACTTTAATAAAGGGCGCATTTGCAAGTTTGGCCAGTCTTCTGGCGATTTCAGTTTTACCTACACCTGTTGGTCCAATCATGATGATATTTTTAGGTGTGATTTCGTCTTTTAAATCACCCGTTACTTGCTGTCTTCGCCAACGGTTTCTCATTGCAATAGCAACGGCCTTTTTAGCCTCATTTTGGCCAATGATGTAGCGATCTAACTCAGAGACAATTTCTCTGGGTGTAAAGTTTTTAATGGTGGATGTCATGATGGGATAACCTCAACCGTGATATGATGATTGGTAAACACACAAATAGTGGCAGCAATGTTCATCGATTTTTCCACAATTTCTTTTGCAGATAATTTTGTATTAAGCAGTAAGGCTCTAGCAGAAGCCAGGGCATAGGCTCCTCCTGATCCAATAGAAGCAATTCCATCATCAGGTTCAATCACATCTCCATTGCCTGAGAGTGTAAAGATATGATCCCGATCGGCTATAATCATCATGGCCTCAAGCCGTCTCAAAACACGATCACTTCTCCAATCTTTAGCCAGCTCTACAGCGGCTCGTACCAAATTTCCTGAAGATTCCTGTAATTTAGTTTCAAATTTATTAAACAAGGTAAGGGCATCGGCTGTAGATCCAGCAAATCCGGCCACAACCTTGCCATTTAATAAGGTTCTGATTTTGAGAGCCTTTGATTTCAAAACGGTATTGTTAAAAGAAACTTGTCCATCGCCGCCCAGGGCTACTTCATTTTCTTTTTTAACTGCTAAAATGGTTGTTGATCGAACTTTCTGTTCCATAGTTTATGCCTTTGGATGAGATTGATCATATACCTTGGTGAGTTGATCGAGATTTAAATGGGTATACTTTTGGGTTGTTGAGAGACTGGTATGACCCAAAAGCTCTTGAATAGATCGCAAATCGGCACCAGAGTTTAATAAATGAGTTGCAAAAGTATGCCTTAATACATGGGGTGTTACTTCTTTAGAAAGCCCACATTGGGTGATGGCACAATCTACAATACGTTGAATACTTCGTACGGTGAGTCTTCCTCCTCTGGCATTGAGAAATACGGCTTGGGATTCTTCTTTTTTTGAAACGCTGGGCCTTAATTCTAAATAAGTTTCAATGCATGAAATCGCTTTTTTCCCAATGGGAACAATGCGCTCCTTGTTTCCTTTTCCTTTCACCTTAACTAATCGAGTATTTAAATCGATATCTTCTAGATTAAGTCCCACAAGTTCACTTACACGTAAACCACTTGAATACAGAGATTCTAATACAGCTTTATCGCGATATCCTTTAAAATCTTGGGTATGAGGAGCATCGAGGAGTGAAAAAATTTCATCTACGTTCAAAAATTTAGGAATTCTTTTAGGTACTTTAGGAGAATGAATCGTATGGGCTGGGTTTTGAGTCATTTTCCCTTTTTTGATGCAAAATTTTAAAAAACTTTTAAGACAGGAAAGTTTTCTCGCTACCGAAGATGGACTATTTTTTTGAGCAATAAGACTTAAATAACTTCGGAGAACCAGGGGATTTAATCGATCTAATTTAATTTGTCCTTCTCCTGTAAGAAGTACAGTCTGAAATTGAAGTAAATATTGATAAAACTCAGCTAGATCATGAAGGTAATTTTTAACAGTATGGAACGAAGCGCCCTTTTCGTGGGTTAAATAGTCAGAAAATTCAGTGATTGTCTTATCTTGTGCCATCTCCAAGTCCGGAGCTGACATTATACGAAGCATTTATTCAGGTCAATGGTAATATTATGATTCGCTTAGTAATTTTCTAAATTCTTCTGTTAAAAGAGGAACAATGGTGAACAGGTCTCCTACAATGCCATAGTCGGCTTTAGAAAAAATAGGAGCTTCTGGATCTTTGTTGATGGCTACAATCACTTTAGAAGTTCTCATACCAGCTAAGTGTTGAATGGCTCCAGAAATACCACAAGCAATATAGAGCTTTGGGTTCACAACTTTTCCAGTTTGTCCTACTTGCATATCGTGGGGTGCATAACCCGAATCAACTGCTGCCCTACTGGCTCCAACGGTTGCTCCTATCACATCGGCCAATGCCTGTAGGACTTGAAAGTTTTCACTTTTACCCATAGCCCTCCCGCCTGAAACAATAATTTCAGCCTCGGTGAGATCTGTTTTTCCAACCAAACCTTGAACCACTTCTTTAATTTCTGCACAAAGAGTTCCAGGATCAAAAGTAACAGAGCTTATTTCTGCTTTGGCATTGGGATCTGCTACTATCATGGGAAAAGAATTGGGACGCGTTGTTGCCATTTGAATAGGAGTATTAAAATGGCCTGTGGCAAAAGCTTTCCCAGAATAAACAGGTTTTTTAGCAATGAGTTTACCTTGATTGATTTTAAGCTCGATACAATCTGTAACCAAACCTGCTTTTAACCTAGCTGCTAGGCGAGGAAAAAGATCTTTACCCATCGGGGATGCAGTGGCCAAAAGAATTGTAGGTTTTGATTCTGAGACAACTTGGGCTAAAACTTGGGTGTAAGCGATGGTATTATATTTTTCAAGTTGGTCCTGATTAACTAAAAAAACTTTTTGAGCACCATAAGCAGCCAAAGCATGAACTTCACTTTCTGTTTTAGAACCAATAAGACACACGTTTATACTTCCACCTAGTTCTTTTGCTAAAAGGGAAGCCTTACCCACCAACTCTAAGGTTGTTTTTTTAATTTTTCCTTCTACATGCTCTGCTAAGACCAAAATATTATACATAAAAACTCCTTATAAATCAATTATATAACTTTAGATTCTTCACGTAATAATTTAACTAACGATTGGGCTTGAATTTGGGGTTCGCCTTCTAACTTTTTTCCAGCCATTCTTTCTGGTGGAAGCTCATAGTTTTTGTAGCTAACAAAGGCAGATTGACCTTCTAGGTAGTTACTCACAAGAAGTTTTTCTACAGGCTTGGTTTTAGCTTTCATAATGCCAGGCAGCGAGGCGTAGCGAGGAGTATTAAGGCCCTTTTCACACCCAACCAAAAATGGAAAGGCAATCTCATAAATTTCTTTAGCTCCTCCGCCCAATCGTCTTACTAATTTTGCCCCTGATTTATCTTCTTTTAATTGAAAGCTCTCAGTAATCATTACGCAAGGCCAATCTAACATGTCAGCTAACATTTGAGTAAGCTGCCCATGGTCAAAATCGATTGCCTGCTTACCAGAAAAAATAACCGAGATATTTCTTTCCTTCAACACTCCATGAAGTACCTTTGCTGTGAGATAGCTATCCAAAGCTGGTTCGTTATTTACAATGTGAATGCCTTTATCAATTCCCATAGCAAGGGCTGTACGAATGGCTTCACCAGCTCGTTCTGGCCCTATACTCACTACAAAAGTAGTGGCTCCTGGAATTTTTTCTTTTGTTTTAATGGCTTCTTCTATGGCAAATTCATCATAGGGGTTCACAATAAATTTAATATCCCCTTCTTCAATTCCAGATTGATCTGGTTTAATTTTAATTTTTGTTTCTGTATCAGGAACTTGTTTAATCAATACGGCAATATTCATTATACTTCCTTTCTCATTTTAAACCTTTAACAAACATCTGGCATAGCTCATAACTTGCTTCTTCAATGGAATAACGTTTTTTTTTCATCAACACCCACTCGAGAGCAATTTCGTCAATAGCACCAAAAATAGCTCTTTTTAAAATGCCTGCATTAATATCCACATTAAATATTTTTTGTTCTTTTCCCCTCTGAATAATTTTTTCTACAATATTGAGATAGGAAAAAAATTTTTCGTTGGCATATTCCTTGATAAATTTTGAACTTTGCCTCAGTTCAATTTGAATCACCTGGGCCAGCTCTTGATGTTTATGAACCAGTCTTAAGTGAAGATCAATGAAGCGTTTTAATTGGTTTTCAGCTGATTTTTCTTTGTTTATTTCCTCTTCTGCAGCCTGGATAAACATATCCATACTTCTCTCAAAAATAGAGATTAAAAGATCATCCTTATTTTTAAAGTAAAGATAAATGGTGCCGTCTGCAACACTAGCTTCTTTAGCAACATCAGCTACCGTGCTATTATAAAAACCCTGACGGGCAAAAATAATTGTAGCAGCCTGGATGATACGTTCTCTTTTTTCTGAAACTACCTTCACTTTTATACTTCCTCGTCATTACCAAAATCATCTCCAGAGTCCATTTCGTCTGTGTTTTTATCAAATTCAACCCCATCATCATCTTCTTGTTCTTGATGATCAGCAAAAGCCAAGGTATCATCTACCCATACATTATTTTCAAATTCAGGCAGGTCAATGAGGTCATTTAAAATATCTTCTAAAATTTGAAGCTCCTCATCACTTTTAATACGCCCCGAAATGGTTGGTAAACGATCACTACATTCAATTTTGATGTAGTCAGTTGTAACACGACTATCATCTTCTAAGGATTCATACAGGGATTCGATGATTTCTTCATCGGATAAGCCTTTAAGTGACATAAATTATCCTTTTTCTTATATGGGCTTGGCACTATAGAAATCTAGATAAAAAGATCAAGTCTTTTTGTGTTGTCTTAAAGGATGGGGTTTGACCTCCAAATAAAAAAGCAGATAACCAATTAAAACCCAAAAAAGAAAACGAGAACGGCGAATCATTTGCATAGCCAGGCCAGTTTGGGCATTAAGCCCATTTAACATAAAAAAGGCGGCATAAAGCCCTTCTACAAGGCCCAGGGCCCCAGGAATAAAGCTGAAAAAAAGGTGGACTACAGAAGTTAAAGAAGAAAGAACCAGGGAAATAAGCCAATGGGGAGAACCATAAAGATACCAAAAAATGCAGCCAATTTCGATGGTACCCAAAAATCGGCCCAGCCAATGAAGTAAAAAAGCAGGATAGGAAAATCCAATCTCTTTTAGTCCAGAAATGCTCTCTAAAAACTTGATTTTTAACCTTTGAAAAAAAATAAAGCGGTTTAAAAGGCTCCATTCTAAAATTCTTTTCAACAAAATGTCTTCTCCTTGAAAAGCGAGATGACAAGCTTTTGCAATGAAGAGAAAAAGTAAAAAATAAATACTAACCAACACCGCGGAAATAAAATGTGGAATTCCATAATGAAAAATAAAAAGGGCAATGAGACCAATCAAGACATGAAATAATGAAGCTAGGGTATGAATAAACCGATCTGCAACAATGGCGCTTCCATGGGTCTCATTTTTATCTGATTTAATCAAAAAATAGCGAACCGGATCTCCCAGGGCAAAATTAAAGGGAGTCATAAGGGCCACTGCCTCGCTCATGATTTTTATTTTTAATAATCGAAAAAATCCCTTATTGTTTTTGATTAATAAGGACCAGCCCATGCTATAAAATAAATTCCACAGCAAAGAAATGCCCAAGAGAGCCAGGGTCCATAACCCAAGTCCACCCAGGGTATGAAAAATATTTTTAAGACCTAATTGGGTAATCCAAAAAATAAGAAGAGCACCACCCAAGAGAAAAAAAGTAATTTTAATTATTTTTTTACTCATGGTAATTTAGTAAAAAATTTTTCAGCTTTTTCTTTATCTTGGGGAGTATCTACTTCAAGCCACCATGAACCACTTACATTAAGACTGTGGATTATTTCTCCTTCACTGACTAGTTGATTGAGAACAGCCTCTACATGCAGATGGGTTTGATCAGTTTGAATAAGTTTTTCAATACAGGCCTTGTAGATGGGGAGTTTTGTTTTAGGAATAAGACTGATGCCAATATAACCTTCTTCATAATGATCAAGTGTTTTAGACATGGTTTCAAGAGAGCCATCTTGCTTTTTTTTCACTTTCATATCATCTTCAATCAAAGTGCGATCTGTATCTGTAACAATATGAATGAAAGAATGAGAATTTGGAAAACTCCTTACCTTTTCCAAAACCTTGTTCATGATCACATCAGAAAAAATATGATCTGTATTGAGAAGCATAAGCGAATCTTTTAAATACGGGAGAACTGTAGCAAGCGTGAGAATGCTTCCCTTTTGATAATCTTTATTTTCTAAAAGTTTCAATGAGGAGAATGAGGAAAGATGCTTCTGTAATTCTTCAAAACCATAACCACCTACAATCCAAATTTTTTGATGAGCAGTAAGCTTATGGAGTTGATTTAAAATAAGATCAATAAGAGGTTTCCCAGCAATAGAAACAAGACATTTGGGAATTTTTTGTGTAGCTTCTTTGAGGCGCGTGCCTTTACCTGCAGCAAGCAGTAAGATATCCATTAGGTTTCAAGAAATAAATTTTGGGAGTCTAAAGTTTTATTTTCAAAAATTGGAATTAATTTATTGAGGCTATCAATATGGGCCAAAGCAATCCCTTGTTTTTTAAAAGTAGAACTAGAAAAGGTCCCTATTCTAGCAATAAAAGGAATATTGCATTTTTTAGCCATGGCTCCATCATGTAAGGAATCGCCAATAAAAATCATTTCGTTTGTGTTACAAGCAAGTTGGTTTTGAATATGATTAAAATGTTGTGGCCCCTTTGAAAAGCCTGTCCGATATCCTAAAATGAGATCAAAAAATGAGAGATGGTTTACCAATTTTTGACGAATAAGACTTTCTTTATTGTTAGAAGATACAACCAGGCGGTAGCCATTTTTTTTGAGATTTTCCAAAGCTTCTTGCACATCCGGAAAAAAAGGATAGGTTTTGTAAAAAGCTTTTTTATATTCTTCAAAAATCAGGGAAATCAAGAAATTAAGAGGATGTTTGGGAAAAATTCTTTCTAATTGTTCACAAAAGGGAAGCCCTGAGGTAAGTTGATATTGTTTTTTGGCCCACTCTAGCTTTGTACCATAATAATCACCCATCAAATGAGCAGCAAGAGAGGCAAAAGAGCCCATCGAGTTAACGAGAGTACCATCAAAATCAAAAATGAGAACAGGTTTTTCTGCCATAAAGGCGGATGATATGCCCTTTGGCCTTACGGGGTCAAGCTTTAAAGACCATCAGTTTCAGCATCTAAATAAGGAGAAGCGGAGTCATAACTTTTCAGTTTGTTTCGAAGGGTACGTAGTGAAATCCCAAGCTTGCTTGCAGTTTTTGTTTTGTTTCCATTACATTCTTGTAATGTTTGGATGATAACTATCTTTTCAATGGCGCCCAGGGTCATATTTGTAAAAGGAAAAGTTGATTTTTGAGAAGATGCTTCTTGAATATTATTGGATAGAGCTTGGTTTTCATCAATCACATTAAAATCTCCCACTAGAATGGCTCTTTCCATCGTATTTCTAAGCTCACGCACATTGCCTGGCCAGGCATAAGAGCTAATTTTCTTTTTGATGTTCTCATCAATTTTTAAATTTTTACGAGCATGAAGAGTGGCAAATTCGTCTAAAAATTTTTGGGATAAAAATAGGGTATCTTCTCCCCTCTCTCTTAATGGGGGTACAATAATCGGAATCACATTCAATCGATAAAATAAATCTTCCCTAAAATGTCCTGTCTTCATGTATTCATAGAGATCTCTATTGGTAGTAGCAATAACTCTTAAATTGAGGGGAATGGGTTTTATACCTCCTACACGATATATTTCACATTCTTGAAGCACTCTTAAAAGCTTGGTTTGCATGGCAAGACTCATCTCGCTAATTTCATCTAAAAGAATGGTCCCATTATTTGACAGCTCAAACTTACCTACTTGTCTTGCCACGGCTCCTGTAAAGGCCCCTTTTTCATGACCAAAAAGTTCTGATTCTAAAAGAGTGTCAGGCATGGCTGCGCAATTAATCGCAACAAAAATTCTGTCTTTTCGTGGACTAAATTCATGAATCATATGGGCTACAAATTCTTTTCCTGTTCCCGATTCGCCCTGAATTAATACTGTGGCTTTGCTTGTGGCGATTTTTTTGGTATTTTCAATCATTTCTAACATGCGTGGATTATTGGTAAGAAAACGTTCGGATATTCTGATATGAGAAGCAACATGGGCTTCTTGTGATGGATTTTCTAAATCTTTACTAAAGGGTGGTTTGCGATCGAGAAAGGCTGCGTTAATGGAGGTTTCTAAAACTGAAAGAGAAAAAGGTTTGACTAAAAAGTCATAAGCCCCCACTTTCATTGCTTCGACGGCTTTTTCAATAGAACCAAAGGCTGTCATGAGAATAACCGGAATATGGGGGTATTTTTTGATGGTAAACTTAAGCAGGTCAAAGCCGCTTAAACCTGCCATCATGATATCGGACAGGATGAGATCAGTTGAAGGGTTTATATGCTTTGTAGCTTCTTCTACTGATTCAAAAGCTTGGACAGAATAGTCTAAGCGTTCTAGAAAGCTACGAATAGCTAGACGCAGTGTGCCATCATCTTCAACTAGAGTTATGTTTTTTTCTGTCATTTTTTTGGCGCTTTATTGAGTGATATCAAATATTTTACATTAGTTTTACAAATGCGTAAAGGTAGAAAAAAGGGGTAATTAATGCAGACAACTTCCTTAGATTGTGTCCAAGTTCATTATTTAGATAACGGCTTAAAAATACTCATTGAATCAAACCACCATGCTCCCGTTGTTTCACTCCAAATAGGCATTAAAGTTGGTTCTGTGATGGAAAAAAATGAAGAAGCTGGTTTGAGTCATGTGTTAGAACACATGGTTTTTAAAGGGACCACTTCTTATAAGCCAGGAGAAATTGCCTCCCTTGTTGAAGCTAACGGAGGCGAACTCAATGCTTACACTGCTTTTGATCAAACAGTTTATTATATCAACTTGCCCAAAAAAAATTGGATCCTTGCTTTAAGGCTTTTAAAAGAAATGATGTTTGATGCCATCATTGATCCGGTTGAACTTTCACATGAGTTGGAAGTTATCTTAGAAGAATTGAAACGTTCGAAAGATAATCCCCGCTCTGTTTTATCTGAGCATACTTTTTCAAAAGCCTTTCCCCACCATAACTATGGTCGTCCCATCATTGGGTATGAAAATACTATCAAAAGTTTTACTCCAGGAATTGTTAAGGATTACTATCAAAGATGGTATCATCCCGCCAATATGGTTCTTGGTATCTGTGGTGATGTAAGCGTGGATGAAGCTCTTGAAACCGTAAAAAATATTTTTTCTCATAAACCCATTCATAAATCCCCGGTTTATGTTCCTTTTCAAAGCATTAATCCTCCCTCTTCTTTTTCACTTCATGGTTCTCCTTTTGAATCTAGTTTTATGAATATTGCTTTTCCTATTCCTGATATTAAACATCCTCATGTTCCTACTCTTGATTTACTTTCCCGTTTTTTAGGTGAGGGTGAAACCTCACTTCTAGAACAAAATGTAAGAAAGAAAAAAGAATTAGCTTTTTCAATTTATTCTTATGCCTATACCCCAAAAGAGGCAGGACTTTTCTTTATTTCAACTAATCATTTTTCAGGAAAAACAAAGGAACTCATTAAAGCCATTGGTATTGAAATCGAAACAGTTCAAAAAAATCTCTGTGACCCAATGGTTTTAGAGAGAATGCGATCTGATCTTAAAAGCTCACTTTACTATACTAAGGAAACTTGTGAAGGCTGTGTCAGAAAATGGATGATGTATGAAACAACAGCCGGGAGTCTTAATTTTGAAAAGGAATATTTAGAAAGATTAGATCAAGTAAAGCCCCATGATATACAACATGTTGCAAACACTTATCTTAATTGGAGTAAGGCAGGGATTAATATTCTTCATCCTCATAAGGAAAAAATCAAACTCACAAAAGACATTCTCATTTCCTTGGCCAAGAAAAAAAATAGAATTCAAAAAAAATACAAACAAGAACAAAGAAAAGATTTAACCAAAATTGTTTTTGCTAATAGCATCACTCTTCTACTTAAACCATCACACAGGCTTCCTTTGATTTCAGTTAAAATGGCATCGATGGGGGGACTTGGTTATGAGAATAAAAATACAAATGGAATTTATCAACTGATGACTTCCCTGCTGGACAAAGGAACTACAAAAAAAAATGCCCTCCAAATTTCTGAAATTTGTGAAGAAATTGGCGGATCAATCAATGGGGTTTCAGGAAGAGATAGCTGGGGTTTGTCGGCAGATTTTCTCTCGGATAAAAAGCAGTTGGGCTTGGATCTCTTTTTGGATGTTTTTTTAAATCCTACTTTTGAGCGAGTAGAGGTTAAAAAAGAAAAAGATCTTACCCTAGAAGCTATTCGTCAAGAAAATGATCACCCCGCACAATTAGCCTTCAAAGGTTTTGCTAAAACCCTTTTTCCAAATCATTCTTATGGCATGCCAGCAATTGGTACAAAAAATACTGTTCAAAAAATAGATGCGGAGGCCCTTAAAGCCTTGAACAAAAAATGTCAAAAATCTCCTTTTGTTTTTTCTGTCGTTGGTGATTTTAATCCAGAAGAAATAATTTCATTTTTTGAAGCAGAGCTTATGCATTTGAAATCTTCATTTAGAAAACAAGCTTGTGCCTCTGTTCCTCTTCCTGCAAAATCCATCACAACCATCGTACACAAGGATAAAATGCAGTCTCATTTAGTGATCGGATTTGGAACTCCGGGACTAAAACATCCCGATCGTTATGCTCTCGAAGTTTTAAGTAATGTTCTTTCTGGTCAAGGGGGAAGATTGTTTCTCGAATTGAGGGATCGCCGCTCGCTGGCTTATACAGTAACGTCTATGACATCCTTTGGCTTGTCTGGTGGATATTTTGCCACCTATATTGCTTCGGATCCTTCCAAATTAGAAGAAGCTCAAAATGCCATGGTGGCCCAATTAAACAAAATTTGTGGAGAATCTATTTCTGACAGCGAATTAGATCGCTCTAAAAATTATATCATTGGCAATTATGATTTGGATCTTCAAAAAGGATCTAGCATTGCTGCGAGTCTTGTTTATTCAGAACTATATGGTTTGGGTTTTGATGCTTATCTCCATTATGCGCAAAAAATTGCAGCAGTAACTTTGGCAGATATTTCCAGAGTTTCAAAAAAATACTTAAATTTCAAAAAATGTATTACTTCTATTGTTTGCCCTGAAACGTAGGGGCGGCCCCCTGTGGCCGCCCATGAAAAGGGCAACCACGGGGGGTTGCCCCTACCTCTTTGGAATTTTTTCTTTGGCGGTAATCTCATGATCTTCATCAAACACATTAAGCTCGGTTAAACGATCAGGAGGTAAATTGGCAGGTGGGTCCGTTTTGGTGTCGGTATGGTCGGCATGGAGATAATGAATAAGAGCATCTAATGTGCCCTTTTTGGCAATATAAGGGCTTCCTCTCAAGAAATCAGCAATCATTCTTAAATCCCCTGGCATCCCTACTCCCAGGTTTACCTTAACCAAGGCAGTCCCTACAATTTCCTTGTCCATTCGGGATAGTTCTAAGTATTTATTCCTGATTTTCTCTTTATTATTCATGTTTAATGTTATAGGGCCGAACAGGGTCTCTATGCAAGTATAACGTGACTAGAGGTTATGGCTTATAAAAATTTACATCATTTTATAGAGGTTTTAGAACATGAAGGGGAATTGATCCGTATTCAGGACACCATTTCTACTTGTTTAGAAATTACTGAAATTTGTGATCGCATGAGTAAAAGTAAAGATGGTGGATTGGCTCTTCTGTTTGAAAATGTCTACAATCATAACAATCAAAAAAAATCATCCCAGCCTGTTTTAATTAATGCTCTTGGTTCAAAACGAAGAATGAATTTGGCACTTCATGTGGAAAAAATTGATGAAGTGGCAGACGAGATTAGGGCCCTTATCAAACAACAACCACCCACAACTTTTCTTGAAAAAATTAAGATGCTTCCTACCTTGGTGCAAATTGCTTCTTTTGCACCAAAAAAAGTTTCAGAAGGGAGTTGTCAGGAAATAGTGATACAAGGTGATGCCATTAATCTCAATGATTTTCCCATTCTAAAATGTTGGCCCAAGGATGGTGGATCTTTTATCACCTTTGGCGGAACCATTTCAAAGGACCCAGATACAGGCATTCGTAATGTAGGGATGTATCGTGTGCAAATTAAGGATAAAAATAAGGCAGCGATGCATTGGCAAATTCACAAACACGGTTCTCGGCATTTTCAACGCTATCAAGAATTGGGACAAAAAATTCCCGTGGCCATCTTTTTGGGAGGAGATCCTGCTATTACTTTTTCTGCAGCCTGCCCTCTTCCGGATAATTTTGATGAATTTTTATTTGCAGGTTTCTTGAGAAAAAAGAGTGTGGAATTAGTGAAGTGCAAAACAAATGATTTAGAAGTTCCGGCTAGTAGTGAAATGATTATAGAAGGTTATGTTGATCCCAATCTGCCATTAATTCCAGAAGGCCCTTTTGGAGATCATACAGGTTATTACACCCCCATTGATCTCTACCCTGCCCTCCATGTAACAGCCATTACACATCGGAAAAATATGATTTATCCAACAACCATTGTTGGGGTTCCCCCTATGGAGGATGGTTTTATGGGGAAAGCGATCGAACGTATTTTTCTTCCTCTCATTCAACTCACCTTCCCGGAAATTATCGATATGAATTTACCAGTAGAAGCCTGCTTTCATAATTTGGTAATCCTTTCTATTAAAAAATCTTACCCAGCCCATGCCAAAAAAATCATGAGTAGCCTTTGGGGAATGGGACAACTCATGTTTTCAAAATGTATTATTGTTGTTGATGAAGATGTGAATGTACAAAATTTAGCAGAGGTAACCTGGAGGGTCTCTAATAATATCGATGCCCAAAGGGATATTATTTTTACAGATGGGCCTGTAGATGCATTAGATCATGCAGCTCCTTATTTTGGCATTGGTTCTAAAATGGGTATTGATGCCACTACAAAGTGGAGGGAAGAAGGTTATCAACGAGAATGGCCAAAAACAATTGTTATGGAAAATGAAATAAAAAAGAAAATGGATATTTTTTGGTCAAAAATAAGGAACGCTTAAAATGAGTGAGCTTGTTAAAAATTATTTTGATTCGATATCATCAAGCTACGATGTAACTAATCGTCTTTTAAGTTTTGGGCGCGACCTTGCCTGGAGAGAAAAAGCTGTTTGTCAATTAGCGTCACTAAAAGATAAAAATTCTGTTATTCTCGACTTGTGTGCAGGAACCCTGGATTTAACTCTCGAGACATTAAATTTTTTACCTCTTTCTCGTGTTTCGGCTCTTGATTTTTCGAAAAAAATGTTAGACCAAGGGAAAGACAAAATTCCACCTGCATTTTTAAATCGTGTAAGCCTTGTACGTGGAGATGCATTAAACACCCCTTTTTCAGATGAAACCTTCGATGCCATCCTTTGTGGTTATGGTTTCAGAAATCTCGACCATCCTCAAAATGCTATTCTGGAGATAAAAAGACTTTTAAAACCAGGAGGCATTGTTCTTCTTTTGGATTTTTTTAAACCCCAAAGGTTTTTCTCCCGTCTCTTTTATGCCACTTATGGGCGTTATATCATGCCTTGGATAGGAGGTCTTATTTCTGGAAATGGGGAAGCCTATCATTATCTTAATCGATCCATTGATAATTTTTTTACTTTGGATGAAGCTAAAAATCTTTTCTCAAAAGAAGGTTTTTCTTTTTATCATTCACATGATTTCTTTTTCGGTATTTCAAGTCTTATGTGTGCACGAAAGGTTTTATGAAAATTATTATTGGAGTTACAGGGGCCAGTGGTGCCATTTATGCCAGACAAGTAATTGAGTGTTTAAAAAAAACAAATCATGAGGTTGCACTGCTTTCTTCTCATAATGGCAAAAGAGTTTTTCGTGAAGAAACAGGATTAGAATTATCTGAAATGGGATATCCTCATTTTGAACCCAACAACTTTGATGTTCCTTTTGCTTCTGGATCAGCAAAGTATGATGTAATGACCATTGTCCCTTGTAGTATGGGATCCCTTGCCCGTATTGCTCATGGAATTTCAAATGATATTCTTACTCGTACGGCCGATGTTTTTTTGAAAGAAAAAAGGAAATTAATTCTAGTGCCTAGAGATACTCCCTTCTCCCTTATTCACATTGAGAATTTAAGATTACTTGCTCTTGCTGGTGTTACTCTGATACCAGCTATTCCTTCTTTTTATTCGAGCCCACAAAATATTGAACAAGTAGCAGCAACTGTTACCTCTCGTATTTTGGATCATATGGGAATTGATAACGCAATGATGAAACGGTGGAAAGAATGAAGGCCTTTTTTTACAAATTAAGAACAACTCTAGATTTTGTTAAATTTTCTCATACCCTCTTTGCCATGCCCTTTGCCCTAGCTTCTTTTTTTTTAGCTTCAAGGGGTAATTTTAACCTTAAAATCTTAATTTTGATTATTCTTTGTATGGTTACCGCTAGAAATGTAGCCATGGCTTTTAATCGATTAGCAGATGCTCATTTTGATGCTCTTAATCCACGAACAAATTCAAGACATATTCCTCAAGGCCAAATTTCATCCGGGTTTGCCCTTGTATTTATTTTTATTAATGCACTTTTTTTTGTTTTTTTCACTTTTCAGCTTAATTCTCTGGTTTTCATTCTTGCCATCCCCACCCTTCTTTTTCTTTGTGCTTATTCTTATCTTAAAAGATTCACCTATTGGACACATTTTTATCTCGGGGCCGCTTTAGGGTTATCTCCTCTGGCCTCCTGGATTGCTGTTACAGGAAAAATCGAACCTAAAATTCTTTTTTTAAGCATGGCTGTTTTATTATGGGTTTGTGGTTTTGATCTGCTTTATGCCATCCAAGATTATCATTTTGATCAAGATCAGGGATTAAAATCTCTTGTGGTCAAATGGGGAATTCCAAAAACACTGCAGATGAGCTCTCTCTTTCATTTCTTTTCTCTTATTCTTTTTTTTATTTTTGGTTTTGTGATGCAGCTTAAAGCCGTCTACTTTATTGCTGTGTTACTCATAGGATTTATTTTACTATGGGAACATGCCATTTTAAAACCCACCAATCTTTCTAAAATTAACCAGGCTTTTTTTACAGCCAATGGTTTTATTTCTTTTATCTTTTTCTTGGGAGTTTTATCGACTTTCTTCTAGTGCTATTCTGGCTGGTCTTGAAGGAAGAGTAAAAAAGAAATGAGATCCCTGATTAAGTCTGGATTCTACCCAAAGACGTCCTCCATGCCGCGCAATGATTTTCTTGGCAATGGATAATCCAAGGCCTGTACCATTAAAACTTCTTGTAGGTCCTGGACTTGCTTGCCAAAACTCATCAAAGATTTTTTCTTGATCTTCCTCAGAAATCCCAATGCCTGTATCTGAAACACACACTTTAATCATCTCGCCACTTTTAGAGATGGTGATTTTAATTTGTCCTTTCCGGGTAAATTTAATGGCATTTCCAATCAAGTTCATCAAAATGGTGCGTACCTGATCTTCATCCCCAAAAACAATGACATCATCTAACAGAACAAGTTCTACTTGATTTTCAGCAGTTGCCAATATTCCCTCAAAAAGAGCAATAACCTCTTTAATCATGGGCCCTAAATTAATCTTTTTAACCAACATATCTCCTTTAGAAGACTCGGCCTTAACCAGCGAGAGGATATTATTAACAATTTCTAAAAGAGATTCTCCAGAGGCTTTAATCATTTCTAGATGCCTTTTTTGATCATCATTAATGTAACCATCAGCTCCTTCCAGAATTAAATCAGTGAGGCCCAGTATTCCATTAAGAGGAGTTCTAAGCTCATGGCTTACATTCCCGATCATTTGGTTTTTAAGCTGGCTTAATTCAGCTAATTTTTTATTTTGATTAACAACTTGACCCAGCAGTTCTGTATTAGAAACAGTGTGGGCCAACCAATAACCCATCATCAGCATAATGGTTTTATCCTCAATGCCATAGGGTTCCGAACCGGCACTACGACCAAAATTAAGTAAACCTACAAATTGATTTTTAATGAAAAGACTCACAACGGCACAACAAGAAAGTTGAGTAAAAAAGTTGATGCCGGATTGACGAATGTCTACAAAGCGATTTTCCTTTACAAGGTCGTCTTTAAAAACCACATTCTTGACTTGTTTCAGATAATGTAAAAACTCGTAATCCCCGGAAATTGAAAGATTAAGCGGTTTGTGATTGATCCATTTGCTTAAAACAAAAAGGTTTTTTTCTTTCTGGAATAAAAAAAACGATCCCCCTTCTGCCCCAACGATTCCAAAAATAATCTTAAGTAAGGCTTCAATATTTTCAGAAGAATCCTCAAAATTAGTTACTTGATCCAAAAGAAGAGTAAAAATTTTTTCATAATCATAGTTTTTATTTTTTTTACCAAAGAATGAAAACATTTTTTTATCCAGCCTATCTAGCCTTTTTAAAATTAAAAAACAAGTAAAGCATGCCTCCTGATAAAGAAAGAATAAGTTGCAACGATCTCGCAACAATAAAAACAGAAATAATTTCTTCTTTGGAAGAGTTGAGATAGTCAAATAAATACACACCACTCAATTCTTTTACTCCAATGGAATTAATGGTGATGGGAATAAGCTCACTTAAAGTGGTAGAAGTGGCAAGCCATAAGCCTTGGTAAAAAGGAAGACCAATATGGAGAAAATGGAAAATGGAATAAAGGGATAGAGAGCTTAAAAATTGAAAAAAAGTGGAAATCAAAATAATCTTTAATAAAATTTCAGTTTTGAAATTAAGAATATGTTTGAGAAATTTTGGTTTTAAAATACAGGCAAGCATCATTAAACCCATGCCCACTGCAGACAAGAGATAAATAGCCTGTAAATCAGTGTGAGCCCGGATCAAATCCTTTACACTGAAACCTAAAAGAAGAATAAGCAAAAGAATGCCAAAAAATCCACTGGCACGATCTATAATGAGAATATTAATGTTTGTTTTAGAATGAAGTTTTAAATCTCTTAGTTTTTTAAACCGGAAAACATCACCTCCCAGGCCCGCAGGTAAATAGTTGATGAAAAAAAGAGATTGCCAATAAAGCACTGCTATTTTTTTATAACTGATGGGATGTTCTTTTTCTCGCAAAAGAAAAAACCATCTTAAAGCTCCTAGCAAAAGTGAAACTATCCATACCATTGTTGGAAAAATGATAATCAAAGCATTGCTTTGTTTTATAGAAAACCAAACATTGTCCCATTTGATCCAAAAAATAATAAGAACAATTAAAGCAATGGTACAAACAAGTTTAAAAATAATTTTAAGAGAAGATGTCATGAGTTGAGTTGATAAAAAGATAATCCATCATAAATTCCAATAAAATGATAGTTATCGATAATAAATTTTTTAAGTAATTCATAGTGAGCAAGAGGATAGCTAGAAAAACCTCTGGCACCATGAGTTGAAGTATCAATAAAAATAACAGGTGGCGTTTTAAAAAAATCAGAGAAAAGTTTTTGCCAAAGAGGATTATCAATTCGGGATAGAACTTCATTAATGGTTAAAAGTTCATTTTCATTTAAAAAAGATATCCTATTTTTTGTGATAGGATCGTTTTTAGATATATTTTCTTTATAAGGGGCTAAATCTTTAAGTACTTCTTCAGGAATGGTGAGTTTTTTACCTGTTATTCTCATGTATTCCATTGCTGGAGTGCCTGGTGAAAATCCAGCTAAAGAATCTGCCCATATCATTGTGCTTGCTGGTTTCCGACTCGAAAGATAATAAATCTGAGGTAAGAGTCCCCACACAAAAATAGGCTGATGGGGTTTTGAATACGTTTTAATATAATTAATTGCAGCTGGAAAAGTTTGATGAGAGACACTCCATCTTAATACTCCATCTGAAAAAAAAGCAATAATTGAGGCCAGTCCAACCAGATGAACTAAAAAAAGAGTTTTTGATTTCAAAATATTTTTAACACTTATTTTTTTAGCTCCTATGGTGATGGCAGCCATTAAACAAAGCGGAGGAATTATGAAAATAAAATAATGATAAAAAATTCTCTTACCTAATGTAACCACAAACCACATACTTAAAAGCCACAAAAACAAATAGATATGCGCTATGGATTCATAATTAGGAATGGAAATTCTATCTTTAAAATAAATTTTTACCGAACGAAAAGCCAAGTAAGTAACAGGCAGCATAGCCATAAAAATAAGCAGGGTGCGAATCAAATATTTAATTAACCAATAGGTAAAAGGGATTTCACTATAAGCTTGAATATACCCTTTGTTAATCCCACGGATTTGATAAAAGCCATCTTTTATAGAATGATAAAAATCACCTTGAATCAAATAAGGGACAGAGAGAGTGAGAATTAAGCCTAATAAGGCAATAAGAGAATGTCCCAAGGGCTTTTCCGAATAAAAAATAATAGCAAGTATGAGTGGCACAATAATGATGCCCGATGGGGATTTGAAAAGACAAGAAACACCAATGAAAAGCCCAGAAAAAAATAAAGATTTGGAACTTTTATTTTTGATAAATCCTAAAAAAAACAAAAAAGCTAATGAGGCTGGAAGCAGGGAAAATCCTTCTGATAAAGCAGATTGAAAATCCTTGGCAAAAAAAGCAATAGAGAAAAAAGCATGATAGTATCCGGCAAAAAGCCCTCCCCTATGAGAGTTGGTTAATTTTTTACCACAAAAATAAAGGACTAATGAAGTAGAAGCATTCCATAAGGCGTTCATCACATGAATCGCTAAAAGGTTATTTTTTCCAAAAATAAAATAAACAAGTACATAGAGGTAATGGGTTAAAAGATAAGTATTTCCTAAGAAATCTTTGAGATTTAACTGGTGATCCAAAATAAAACTAGCAAAGATGCCATTGGTAAGCTCATCAATATTAAGAAAATGAAAATTAAAAGTAGGTGTTCTTATGAGGAAAGAACATAAAAATAAAAAATAAGGGCTTCTAATGAATTTTTTCATGGTTGTTAGGCGCAAAGACTTAAATAATCTCTTGCCACTTTATCCCAAGATAAAAGATGAACTTTTTTGAGACCATCTTGGGCTATCTTTTCTCTTGTTTTTTCATTATTCATCATAGAAAAAATAACCTGTGCTAGTTCTTCCGGATTTTCAGGAGTAAAAAGATAACCATTAACCTTGTCTTCTATCAGATCAGTATTTCCTGTTACACGACTTGCAATAACAGGTAAACCTGAAGCCATGGCCTCTAAGAGAACATTGGGCATACCCTCACAGAGAGAAGAAAGTACAAAAAGATGAGCTTGCCTATAAACGCGTTTAATTTGTTGGGGATTAAGCCATCCAAAAAAAATAACATCCTGATTAAGCCCCAAATGAGACACTAAACTTTCTAAATTTTTCTTTTCAGGCCCATCTCCTACAAGCCAGAGTTCAATTGGAAAAGAAACAGTTTTTTTAATCAAATGAAAAGCTTGAATAAGAGTGGCTACATCTTTTTGTTTAGAAAATCGTCCAACAGTCAAAATTTTAAAAGAGCCTTCAGAGACTTCTTTTTGAATGCGAGATTCAATCTCAAAAAAACTGAGATTTTTTTCACCAGCAAAAAAATTTAAATCTACTCCATTGGGAATAATTTTAATTTGGGCATTTTTTTTGGTTTGGAGTGCTAAATTTTTTAATCCCTCACTATTAGCTACAATGGATGAGGCTTGTGACCAAATATATCTCGTCAGAGGTTTTGTTAAAGTATGATAAATGCCAATTTGCTGATGCATAAATCCAGGAACATCACCACCACGAAGGGAAACAATAAAAGGAATACCCAAAAACTTTTTAATAGCTAGGGCTGCAGGAGCAGAAGGAATGGTAAAAAAGGCAATAACAGTCTTAGGCCTGTGTTTATAGGCCCAAAAAAGTCCAAAAAAAAGAGAGGAAAAAAGAAAAGCAATCATTTCATGAATACGACATTTTTCCTGGTATGCTCGAAGAGAAGGGATCCTGATCACTTCATAACCATCTATTTTTTCTACCCTGGCTAAACCTTTAAAATGGGAGGTCATAACCGTAATGCTATGGCCACTGGCTGCCATCTCCTTGGCAATTTGGGCTAAAGCCCTACCCCCACCCCCTCCTAAAGGAGGAAATTCATAATTAAGAAGAAGAATTTTGTGATGGATAGTTTTATCCATAATAAGGTAACCCTTTTAAATCATTAAGAAAAATGAATCAAATGAAATCTATATGACTTATCGGTTTGATTCGCTTTTAAGTTTCCACTAATCTTTTCCCATGAATCCATTACTAACCGTTGTGATTACTTCTTACAATCATGCCTCTTACATCACGAACGCCCTAGAAAGTGTTTTAAATCAATCTTATCAACCCATAGAAATTATTGTGATTGATGATGGGAGCACCGACCACTCTGTTTCTCTCATTAAAAAATATGAGTCTAGGTTCAAAATAATCTTTCAGGAAAATAAGGGGGTTGTGCATGCTCGAAACCTGGGTTTAAAAATGGCCCAAGGGAAATATATTGCCTTTGTTGATAGTGATGATGTGCTTGCCCTCGATCGTTTTGAAAAGCAAGTTGCTCTTTTAGAGAAACAAGACAAATTAGCCCTTGTTTATTCTAATGCAGCCATCATTGATGAAAATAATAAGATTTTAGGTTATTTTCATGATGTTTATAAGACCTATCAAAAAAATCCCGATATCATGCTCTTTGGCAAATATTGTTTTATCCCCATGATTACAGTCACTCTACGAAAATCAGTTTTTGATCAACTTGGACCTTTTGATGGATATGGTCCTCTCTGTGATTATTTAAAATGGATTGAAATTGCTTATTTCCATCCTATCTATGGCACAGACGAAGTTTTAGGATTTTGGCGTCGTCATCAAAAAAGCACTTCCCTTAATTATGACCCCCGTCAAGTTTATGAACAGATGAGAAACAACCTCACAAATCTTTGCAATAAACATCCAGATTTTAAAAACAAATTAGGGAAAGTTTTTTCAAACAAGATGTCCCACACCTACTTTATGGAAACTTTTTACTTGGGAGTGGAAGGAAAAATAAAAGAGGCCAAAGAATCAGCACGGAAGGCCCTAAAACTCAATTTTTATTTTTTAAATCTTGGACAATATTTGTTTCTTTTGATCCCATTGCCTCAATTAATTCAAAAAATTTATCAGAAGATAAAAGAAAAAAAATTACCTTGGTAATTCGCGAGTATTCATTTGATTTTTAATTTGATAAGTCAAAGTGGATTTTTTGTTTTCTAAAGAATTAACCCGTACATTAAAAACAGGTTCCACTCCCTGATAAAGTTCTTCAATTTTTTTATTCTCTCTTGAACAAATAGAAATTCCATAAAAAGAAGACCCCTCTCCCCTCACACTAGACCAAGTATAATAAAAATAATGGGGATTAATAAAAGCAGCTTGAAAAATAGCCCCGGGCATTTGGCTTACGAGAGTATTCATTCCTCTATTTAGCCAATGAAGCCCTTCCTGATTAACATAAATTTTTTCGTTTGTTGTTTTATCTTCCGATAGATAGGAAGGAGGATATTGGGATTTTAAACTCAAGTAATCAGACCGGCCTTTTAATACCTGAAAATCAGAATCCATTTCAATTTTATAAAAATAATAAGCAGCATCTTTTTGTACAAGGGGGGTTATCTCGCTTAAACTTTGGGAAATTTTTCCAGTTTTGCAGTAAGAAGCGGCAAGCAAGTAGCGAGAAGTTTCATCATGAGGATCTAGTGAGATGGCTTTAACAAAATAAGGAATGGCCTCAGAGTATTGATGATCCATATAGGCTTCAATACCAACCAAACGCATAGAAAGGGCATAAGCAATGGTACTCTGAAAAACACCTAAAAAAAGTAAAAATAAAAATCTTTTCTTCATGGGAAAATAAGTCCAGACTCATGAGAGTATAAACGAGAGGAAGGAAGTTGGAAAGCTAACTTTTGACTTTGCAGCATCAAACGTTTGTAAGGCGCTCCTCCGTAGAGCCCATCCCCTTTGATAGGACAACCTAAAAAACTTAAATGAGCCCGGATTTGATGCCTAAAACCAGTGATTAAACGGATTGCAACCAAAAAACCTTCCTGTGTTTTTTGAAAATCAATAATCTCAGTTAAAACTTCTTTTGTGTTTCTTTTTTCTTTTGAGAAAAAACTTACTTTTTTAGAGCCCCTGTATCGCCCAACAGCATAAGCACGGTGCAAATCAAGAGGAGGAGATTTTTCTGTGAGGCATAAATATTCCTTTTGAACCAGTCTCTTTTTAAACAAATCGCGTGCTAATTGATAAGCCTGTGGAGAAAGAGCACATAAAAGAAGACCTGAAGTTTCAAAATCAAGCCGGTTTAAAAGACCCATTTCTAATGGAGATGCCCAAGATAAATTTTGAGGAATCTTTGCATGAAGCCAGTTAACAACAGTGGTTTCATCTTTTTCATTTAAGGCAATACTATGAAAGCCATGGGGCTTATCAATAAAAAGATAGTCGTGATCCTGATAAATAATTTTAAAAGGGAGATGATTGTTGGGTTTCACAAAATTAAGAGATGGCATAGGCAGCATAAATCCTTTGCCACTTTTCGGGAAGACTTACGTGAACCTCCACTCCCTTATGTGTATTCTTCGAGAGAAGAACACACCCATAATGATAAAGATTAGAGAGCAGAGCACCATAGGGATGAGGAAAAAAGAGTCTCATAGATTTCTGCTTCTGGGATAAAACGCAATCAATCCTGTTTAAAAGCACTTCTATTCCTTTTCCATCCAAGGCAGAAAGTTGAATCAGATGGGATGAACTTTCATTATCTGCAGAAATTTGATCAATTTTATTGGCAACAACAATCACAGGAATAGCATCAAGATGAAGATCATGTAAAACATTATTTACAATTTCAATTCGATGCCTATATTGGGGATGGCTTACATCTACCACATGCACCAAAATACTCGAAAGGCTTACTTGTTCAAAAGTGGAGTGGAAGGCTTGCACTAACTCGTGTGGTAAATCACGAATAAAACCCACTGTATCAGTTAAAATAATTTCTTGCCCAGAGGGTAATTCCATTTTTTTTGATTTAGGATCCAAGGTTGCAAAAAGTTTATCTTCTACAACCTGAGCCCCTTCTGCTACTTTATTAAACAAAGTTGATTTTCCAGCATTGGTATATCCCACTAAAGTAATAGTAGGCATAGGAACCGATTCTCTTTGACGTCTTTGAATTTCCCTGGCACAGGACATTTTTTTAATTTCTTCACGAATCCGAGATATTTTTTCTTTTACTCTTCGTCTATCAACTTCCAACTGGGTTTCACCTGGGCCACGTAAACCAACTCCACCACCTCTCTGTTTTGACAAGTGGGTCCAAGCTCCAACCAACCTGGGCAAAAGATATTCGTACTGAGCTAATTCAACCTGCATTTTTCCTTCTCTGGATTTGGCATGCAGAGCAAAAATATCCAAAATAAGACTGGTGCGATCTAAAACTTTTACTTTCCATAGTTCTTCCAAGTTTCTATTTTGCGTGGGACTTAAGTTGCCATCAAAAATAACAACTTGGGCATTTAATTTTTGGATTTCTTCTGCAAGGCTTAAAACTTTTCCACTTCCCAGGTAGGTGGCAGGATTAATGGCTCTTACTTCACACAGGGTTGCGCCTACTTCAATTAAATCCGAGGTTTTAACTAAAGATTTAAGTTCATTTAAAGCATCAATTCCATCCCATTTTTTTCTTTTGATGGAATCATAATAACCAACAAGGAATGTTGTTTCTTGTTCTCTCAATGATTATCCTCTCTTTAAAAATCTTAAAACTTTAAAGAAGAAACCTCCTTTTGAAAAATACGGTTTACTTTAGTAAATAACGCTTCTCTTTCAGACAAACTAAGGCCCACAGGTAATTCCATGACAGTTTCAGAACACCCTTCGTCAATAACGTGAACATAACTTTTAAATGGCCCTGGATATTCACCTAAAATTTGATGAAAATGTTGCAAGCGATCATTGGTTAAATGCTGCAATGGAATCGTAAAATGAATACTTCGTGTTTTTGTTTGGAGGATTGCCGTAAGTAAATTTGCCTCCTTAGCTATTATTTTAACCCCTTCTGTGGATCGGTCAAGTACTCCTTTTATAACTATTGGATATTCTTGAGAAAATAAATCTGGATTTTTTTGAAAGAGATCTGAAAAAACGATAATTTCGACTAAACCAGAAAGGTCTTCTAAGGTTACAAAGGCCATCCGGCTGCCTTTTTTAGTCGTGATAATTTTAACTTTGGTTGTTATCCCAACCAGAGTAACCTCGGTTTGATTTGCAAGATGGGGCAAAAGCGTGGAGTTTGAAGTTGAAATTTTTCTCACTTCATTTTCAAAAACTTTGAGAGGATGTCCCGAAAAATAAAAACCAATTGATTCTTTTTCATAAGTTAATTTTTCATTTTCCATCCAGTCAGGAATATCTGGATATTTTAAGTGAGGCGTTTCATGATTTTTGGCAGCTATAAATTCAAAAAGATTTGATTGCCCTATACTTTTTTCTTTTTGAAGTTTTAATGCTGTATCAATAGCTAGCTCTAATGAATTAAAAATACCCGATCTTGTTTTTTCTATTGTATCAAAAGAACCACTTTTAATTAAAGATTCGATAACACGCTTATTAACTTTGCGATGGTCGATACAAATACAAAAATCAAAAAATGATTTAAAAGGGCCATCCTTTTTTCGAGATTCGATGATAGCCTCAATGGCTCCTTCACCCACATTTTTTAAGGCGCCTAAACCATAATGAATTGTTTTATTGTCGATAACTGAAAAACCAAAAAAACTTTCATTAATATGAGGTTTTTCAACGTTGATACCATGGCTTTGGCAATCGTGAATATAGTATTGAATTTTATCTGTATCTTGCATTTCAGAACTGAGGATTGCAGCCATGTATTCGACTGGGTAATAATTTTTAAGATAGGCTGTTTGGTAAGTAACCAGCGCGTAAGCGGCGCTATGAGATTTGTTAAATCCATATTCAGCAAATTTAGCCATGAGATCAAAGATTTTTTCGGCCCTTTCTTTATGGATTTTATTTTTTTCACAGCCTTGCAAAAATCGAATTCTCTGAGCCGCCATTTCTTCTGGCTTTTTCTTTCCCATGGCACGACGTAAAAGATCAGCCTCTCCTAGAGAATATCCAGCAAGTACTGAAGCAATTTGCATAACCTGTTCTTGGTAAACAATAACCCCATAGGTTTCTTCCAAAATGCCCTTTAATTGGGGTACATCATAGATAATGGGAACCTTTCCTTGTTTTCGGTTGATGAAATCATCCACCATTCCACTTCCCAAAGGACCAGGACGATAAAGAGCAAGTACAGCAATTAAATCTTCAAAACAATTTGGTTTTAATCGTGTTAACAAATCTTTCATGCCCGAACTTTCAAGTTGGAAAATACCAGGAGTATCTCCATGTGATAACAGCTCGTAAACTTTTTGATCTGAAACATCGATGTCCAAAATATGAAGTTCACGTCCCTGGGTTCTACGGATAATTTTAATAGCGTCTTGGATGACAGTTAAAGTTTTAAGACCCAAAAAATCAAATTTGATTAATCCAACTTTTTCAACAGCCTTCATATCAAACTGGGTTACAATATCGTTATTACTTCCCTTATAAAGAGGTAAAAATTCAGTTAATTTTCGATCTGAAATAACAACACCTGCTGCGTGGGTTGAAGCATGACGATTAAGTCCTTCTAGCTTATGAGCAATTTCTAAAAGTCTTTCTACCTGGGGATTTTGATCCGAGATTTCTTTAAAACGAGGTTCTTCTTTTAAGGCTTGGTCGAGAGTAATATTTAAAGCATTGGGAACTAATTTGGCAATGCGATCTACCTCAGCATAGGGGATTTCTAACACACGTCCTACGTCACGAATAACAGCTTTTGCTTTCATTTTTCCAAAAGTAATAATCTGTGAAACATTGCCATATTTTTGATTTACATAATCAAGGACTTCATTTCTTCGATTCATACAAAAATCGATATCAACATCTGGCATAGTCACACGCTCTGGATTTAAAAAACGCTCAAACAGAAGTTTGTAAGGAAGCGGATCGATATCGGTAATTTCTATACAGAAGGCCACTAATGAACCAGCAGATGATCCACGTCCTGGCCCCACAGGGATTCCTTTAGATTTGGCATAACGAATAAAATCTGAAACGATTAAAAAGTAGCTTGAAAAACCCATTTTTTTAATCATGTTCAATTCAACTTCAAGTCTTTTCAAATATTTAATCTTAAGGCTTGCTTCATCCTCTTTCTTAATCAGAGAAGGCCATCTTTTTTCTAAACCCTCTTTGGCCTGATCTTCTAAATAATCATCTAAACTTTTTTTAACCGGGGGTTCAAATTTAGGAAAATAATAATTTTTTAAATCAAAAGAAAAATCAATTTGTTCAATAATTTGAGGGATATTTTCTAGGGCTTCTGGTACATAGGCAAAAGCCTCATTCATTTCTTCAACGGTTTTAAAATAATAACCATTGGTTGAATATTTAAGGTGATCTGCGCCGCCATGCAAGGTGGCTCCTGTTTGAATACATAGAAGAGTTTCAAAAGCCTCTGCATCATCTTGATTTAAGTAGTGGCAATTATTAGTGGCTACAAGCGGAATATTTTCTTGTTTGGCTAACTGGACCAGTTTTTGATTAATTTCATGTTGTCCTTCAATGCCATTTTCATGAAGTTCCATGTAAAATTTGTTTTGAAAAAGATTGTGATAAGTGTGAGTTACCTCCCGGGCTTGGGCTTCTTCTCCCATAGACAAGTAACGGGAAATAGCTCCATCCCAACCTCCTGAAAAAGCAATAAGCCCTTCTGTTCTTCCTGTTAAAAGCTCGGTATCAATACGTGGTTTGTAATAAAAACCATCCAGGTAACTTTGTGTGATAATTTCACAAAGATTGAGATATCCTTTTTTATTGGTAATTAAAACCAACAACTCAAAGAGATAATCAATTCCTCTGCGATGAGTCTTAAGTTTTCTTTGATTGTTCGAAGGATGATATAAAACTGCTCCAATAATGGGTTTAATGCCTTGGGCTTTGCATTCTGTATAAAATTCAATGGCACCAAAAATATTGCCATAATCAGTGAGGGCAACAGCAGGCATGCCATAAGCCTTGGCCCTTCCTACTAGATCTTTAATGCGAATAGCGCCTTGAAGCAGGCTGTAGTCGGAATGATTATGGAGATGGGCAAAAGTCATAGTACCAAAGCTTATTCCCATTCAATGGTTGCTGGTGGCTTGGAGGAAACATCATAAACCACACGATTAATACCTTTTACTTCATTGATGATGCGGTTTGAAATACGCCCTAGTACAGATTTAGGAAGCTCAGCCCAATCTGCTGTCATCCCATCGGTTGATTCCACCATACGAAGAGCACAGACATTTTCGTAGGTTCTTTCATCCCCCATCACGCCTACCGATTTTACTGGTAAGAGCACAGCAAAAGCTTGCCATAATTTGGGATAGAATCCAGACTTTTTTATTTCAGAGGTAACAATAGTGTCAGCCTGTCTTAGAATTCGCAGACGTTCCCTTGTTATTTCTCCAATAATACGAATAGCAAGCCCTGGACCAGGAAAGGGATGGCGGCCAATCATTTCTTCTGGCAAACCAAGCTCTCGCCCAATTTTTCTCACTTCATCCTTAAAAAGTTCACGAAATGGTTCTAAAAGCTTTAAACCCATCTTTTTGGGAAGCCCCCCTACATTATGGTGACTTTTAATAACAGCAGAGGGCCCCTTAAAAGAAACACTCTCAATCACATCAGGATAAAGAGTCCCCTGTCCTAAAAAGGAAACTCCCTTAATTTTTTTAGCTTCTCGTTCAAATACTCGAATAAAAACTTTACCAATAATTTTTCTTTTTTCTTCGGGATCAACAATTCCCTTCAAAGCTTTTAAAAATTCTTTGGAGGCATCAATACAAGTAAGTGAGATCTTGTAATGATCCTGAAAAGTTTTTTTAACTTGTCTAGCCTCCCCCTCTCTTAAAACTCCATTATCAATAAAAATGCATTTGAGTTGATCTTTAATGGCCTGATGGATTAAAACAGCAGCAACTGAAGAATCTACTCCTCCAGATAAACCTAAAATTACTTTATTTTTCAATATATTATATTTAATTTCTTTAAGTTTTTCTTTAATAAAAGAACTCATAGTCCAATCGGGAGTGATGTGGGCAATTTCGAAGACAAAATTCTTTAAAATTTGGGTTCCATTTTGAGTATGTAAAACTTCAGGATGAAATTGCAGGGCATAGATTTGTTTTTGGAAACAGCCCATGCCGGCAATGATGCCATTTTCTGTTTTAGCCATAATGGAAAACCCGGGTGGAATTTCATGGATTGAATCACCATGGCTCATCCACACCCCATTGTTTTCAGGAATAAAACTTAAAAGTGGCGAATGGGGATTAAAGATTTTAATTTTAGCCAAACCATACTCTCGAAATTTTGAAGGCACTACCTTTCCACCAAGGGTATGAGCCATCAGTTGCATTCCATAACAAATGCCTAAAAGAGGAATGCCCATCTGCCATATCTTTTTATCCACCTTGGGAGCACCTTTTTTTAAAACACTAGCGGGGCCTCCGGAAAGGATAATGGCTTGTGGATGAAAGGTTTTAATTTTTTCAAAAGGGATATGACAAGGCCAGATTTCAGAATAAACACCCATCTCGCGGATCCGTCTGGCAATCAGCTGGGTGTATTGAGAACCAAAATCAAGGATGAGAACTTTTTGATGCATCACTAATCGAAATGATAATTGGGAGCCTCTTTAGTAATAATAACATCGTGCACATGTGATTCTTTCAAGCCTGCAGAAGTAATTCTAACGAAGCGGGCTTTTTTATGCACTTCTTCTATGGTTTTGCAGCCTAAGTAACCCATGCCTGAGCGGATACCACCTACAATTTGATACAGGCTACTGGCCAACGATCCTTTATAAGGAACTCTGCCTTCAATGCCTTCGGGAACAAATTTAGATTCGTTTATTCCCATTTGAAAATAACGATCAGAACTACCTTGTTTCATGGCCTCCATCGATCCCATGCCACGGTACACTTTGTAACTTCTGCCTTGATAGAGAACAATCTCGCCTGGAGATTCATCGGTTCCTGCAAAAAGAGAACCAATCATCACACAACTCGCCCCAACAGAAAGTGCCTTTACAACATCTCCAGAATATTTGATGCCTCCATCAGCAGTAACAGGGATACCTGCTGCTGCTGCAATAGAAACACATTCCCTAATGGCTGTAATTTGAGGCATGCCTACGCCCGTGACAATACGAGTGGTGCAAATAGAACCAGGACCAACCCCTACTTTTAATCCATCCACTCCGCATTCGATTAAATCTTTGGCAGCCTCTGCTGTGGCAATATTGCCGGCCACAAGGTCTAATTTTGGAAAATTTTTCTTAATTTCTTTAACGGTTTCTAAAACCATTTCAGAATGTCCATGTGCAGTATCAACTACAATTAAATCAACCCCTGCTTTAAAAAGAGCCTCTGCCCTTTGAAAGCCACTTATACCAACGGAAACAGCTGCTCCTACACGCAATCTGCCTAATGCGTCTTTAACAGCATGGGGAAACTGTTCAGCCTTTTCAATATCTTTTACTGTAATCAGCCCGATTAATTTATTTTTTTTATCAACCACCAAAAGTTTTTCAATACGGTGTTTATGTAAAAGACTTTTAGCCTGATCGAGTGTTACTTTTTCGGGAACGGTGACCAAGTGATCTTTTGTCATCATGAGAGAAACTTTTTGGTCTAAATTTTTTTGAAAACGCAAATCTCTGTTGGTTAAAATTCCTACCAATTTTCCATCTTGGGTTACAGGCAAGCCGGAGATATGATTTTTTTTCATAATCTCTACAGCTTTACCTACAGTAATATCTGGAGGGATGGTTAAAGGATCAACCACCATGCCCGATTCTGATTTTTTAACACGATGTACTTCCTTTACCTGATTTTCAATCGACATGTTTTTATGAATGATTCCCAAGCCTCCGTGCCTGGCCATAGTAATGGCTGTTGTGCCTTCTGTTACTGTATCCATGGCTGCTGAAATCAGTGGAATAGCCAAAGTAATTTTTCTGGTTATCTTGGAATTTGTATTGGCATCTTGAGGGAGGACGCGACTCTTTGCAGGGACTAAGAGAACATCATCAAAAGTAAGGGCTTCTTGGAACTCTTTCTTCATAGAGTTCTCTGGATTCATAGAGGAAATGGGGGAAGGAAGCAAGCCTTTTATGATTAATTCGCTCTTATAGCATAAAGCCTGGCTGAGGCTGTTAAAAGATAAATGTCCGGGCCATTCATAGTTAAATTTCCAATGGCGCCTCCCGATAAACCAATATCTTGCAAAATTTCACCTTTGCTGCGATCCATCACGTAAAGGCGGCCTAATTCAGTAGCAACCAAGACATAATCGTTGAAAACTAAGGGAGAAGAAAGGGTTCCGGCATGAAGGTTTAACTCCCACTTTCTTAAACCCGTAGAACGAGAAAGTGCAATCACCTTTCCATCAGTTGTGGTTAAATACAAACTGTCTTCATCAAATCCCATGGTTGCACCAGTAGAATAAGATTTTTTCCATACAGTGTGGCCTGTTGATTTGGCAATTTGTGCCACTTCTCCAAAATAACCAGAAGCATAAATAAAGCGATCGTCTACAAGTAAATCGCCGTCAATATCCCGAAATTGGGAATTTCCTTGGTCATATTGTTTGCTCCAAATAAGATCACCTTCCAATGAAATAGAAGCTATTTGGCCATCAGAAAAAGCAGCATAAAGTCTTGAGCCATCTAAAGACAAACCCGCATGACCTCTCATCGTAATCTTAGAATCAAAGCCTTTTACATAAGCCACCCATTTTTGTTTCCCCGTATCTTTATCAAAGGAATAAACTTCACGACTTGAGGTAACAACATACAAACTGCTACCATCAGAAATAGGTGCAGCTAAAATTTCAGCCCCTACATAATTTGACCAAGCTTGTTTGCCAGAAGCTCCATCCAAAGCATACAAAAAACCCTTATTATTACCAAAAAAAACAGAATTGCCATCAGCATGAGGCCCAGAGGCAATGGGACCATTACTATTGAATTTCCAATCAATCGCCCCATTTTTATTGACGGCATAGAAATATCCCGAATGAGTTCCTACAAAAGTATGAACACCATCTGAAATGGGAGAAGATATTTCTGGAAAATATCTTTTTTTGGAAGGACCCGGTTTAAGTCCTTCTGACCAAAGAATTTTAAATATTTTTTGTCCCTTGCTTTTAACAGGTTTATCCGAAGCAAAAGCTGTTGAAAAAATAAGAACAGAAAAAAATAAAAAAAATAATAGTTTCATATTATGGCTTGGAAAGACCCAAAATAATTCTTTCTACAGCCATGCTCCTTACTAAATCATTTTCGTTATCAGCCATGGAAAGCTTTTCATAAATTTTAAGAGCTTCTGTCCAGTTTCCTTTCTCAGCCAAAAGATCTGCCTTAAGTAAAAGCAAATGAGAATCGTTAAAAGTCTCATTTGTACTTTGACTATCTAAATACTGAATGGCCTCCTCGTTTTTTCCTTCTTGTCTTTTTAATTCTATGGCACTTAAAAGACGAGGAATTTTAAGGAAGCTTGCTTCTTCGATATGGTTCATAGCCGCCAGGTATGCCAAAGATAAATCGTTTTGAGTGAGGGCATTTTCTATTTCTATCGCCGCAACCACATCTAAAATAATCCCTGGAGATTTTTTCAAATTTTCTAGATTGTCAGATTGCTCTGTACCGGGAGACTTTTTTAAAAAACCCACTAGTTCAGCATTAAATGAATTAATAAGGCTTTCATCTCGATTGTCTTTAACGGCTATCACAATAAAACCAACAATGATGAGGCCAAGAATAAGAAACAAAAAGACCCGATACTTTAAAATAAATTTGGTAAATGAAATAAAAAAGAAGGATAATTTTTCGATCCAGAAATCAAAATCCGTTTTGGTTTTAACACCCATCCATGCTCTTTAAGCATAAATAACCTAAAAAACAATAATTATTCTTCGTCTAGTTTAAAAAATTTTCTTAAAATATCAGTATGTTCCAAACGATTTTGTTCTTTTTTTAACATCAAGATAGGCTCGTGTAAAATTTTTTGTACCAGCGATTGAGTACATTTTTCTAAGGCGCTTTGAGTTTCTTTATCCAGTTGGGGGAGTTTTTTTAAAGTTTTTTCTACTTCTTTTTTTCTTAAGTTTTCTAATTTGAGATGAAGAGCCTGGATGGTATCTCTTCCCTTACCCATCTCCTGCATGTATTCCAGGGCTAGTTGAGAAACCAAAGTTTCAGCCTTTTTAGCCCATTCTCCCCTTTCTTTTCCATTTTGTTTTGCAATCCCATCTAAATGATCAATATTATAAAGATACACATGAGACAAAGTACCAACAGATTCTTCCACATTTCTTGGAATACCTAAATCAATAAGAATTAAGGGGCTGTTTTTTCTTTGATCCATTATTTTTGAAACTACATCGTAAGTTAAAAGAGGATGATCAACCGATAGCGAAAAGATAAGAAGGTCAGATTTTTGAAGGACAGAAACAAGTTGATCTAATGCATAAGTTTTATAATCCATTTTTAGGTCAACAAAAAGCTTACTAGCCTTATTGAGGCTTCGATTTACCCATGTAAGATGATCAACTCCCTTATTTTTTAAAGAATGTAATACAAGTTCACTCACCTTGCCACCACCTATCAATGCCACTTCTTTTTGATTTAAATTTTCAAAAATGCGTCCGGCCAATTCAAGAGCGATGGATCCAATAGAAACAGGTTTTTTTGAAATATCTGTTTCCGTTCTTATTTTTTTCCCTACATAAAGAGCTCTGGTGGCCAAGTGATTTAGTTTATTCCCACTCATCTTGTGAGCTAATGCAAACTCATAAGCCTGTTTAAATTGTGAGAGTATTTGATTTTCACCGATAACAAGGGAATCTAAACTTGAAACAACACGAAAAGCATGAAGAATGGCTTTGTCGTCTTGATAGGAGTAAATCATTTTATTCCAATCGAATTCATCTTCAGACATCAGAGGGCTAAAATAGTTTTTAATTTTATGTGTTACTTCTTGAACATGCTGGGTGATTGTATACACCTCAAAACGGTTACAAGTAGAAAGAAGCATGCCTTCTTCTGCGGCTCCATCTCGAAGTAAAATATTTAAAAAACGAATAGAGTCATCATGAGATAAGGCAAATTTCTCCCTTAAATGGATGGGAGTTGTTTTATAATTGGCACCAATAAGAAAGTATCCCATAAATTATAAACCATTACTGATGGAGGCTAATAAGATGGCTCCCAAAAAACCAATGGCTGAAAGCAAAATGCCTCTAGCCCCTTTTAATCCCAAAGGTTTTCTCAGGTTTAAAAAAATAGCAAAAAAAATCCAAATACCCAGAGCCAACATGGGCTTTAAAGTTATTTGAAGATAATGGCCCGTCTCACTCTTAGACCATCCCCCACCTGTAATAATACCAACTGTAAAAAGAACAAAGCCCAAGTAAAGTGATTTGTAGTAAATTTGATCTAAACTTTCCAGTGAGGGAAGCCGATCAAGAAAACCCCCAAAAATATTTTTCTTGATTCGTATCTCTTGAAAAATAAAAAGAAGCCCGGTAATAAAACTCACTATAAAAATAGCAATACCAATGGAAACAAAAAGCAAATGAATAAAGGCCCATGGGTTTTCAAAAAAATGCCCAGGGGTAGTGGATGCAATAATTTTGGTTAAACTCATACTTGAAAAAACAAGAGTTAAAGGAAGCAAAAAAAGACCTGCAGCATAAAAACGATAAAAATGGCTAAAAACGAGATAAACCAAAACAATAGTAAGACTCATCACCTGCAGAAAATCAAAGGAGTTTGAAAGAAAAGGATATCCTTTCCCTTGGAAATAAAAACTTAAAAGAAAAAGATGCCCAAAAAAACTAATCAAAGTCCAACGCAAAGCAATTAAACTTAAACTTGAATGTCCTGTGATCAGCCTTAAACAAAAAAGAAAAAAGGCTACTAAATAACACCCGAAAATAACCACAAAATGACTCATCACGGGGATATTTTCAGACATGCCTTCTTTTATTGAGTGGAACAAGGAATGTCAATCCTTGAAAGGATATCAATCAAGGATTAATACTAATTTGCGTTACATAGAGTAATATGATTAAACCCAGTCATCGAAAATAAATAACCAGGATTATTACTTAGTCTGCGCAGACTTTTGTTGTTCTCATAATAATACCCCCTTGCGCGGATACTATTACTTACAAAGGGAAACTGAATTTCTCATTTCTGAGAATAAAAGAACCCAATCACTTTGGTCAGTACAAAACCAAGAACCGTTATCACCAAAAAAGTTGGCGCAAAACTAAACAAACCAACTCGGAATAAACTCAACCACTGGAGTTTGCAATTGTTGCTGTCGATGTATGCGCAATATTCCCCCTGCGGATTGTGTTCAAGGGCGACCCACATCATGTAACCGGCGATAGCGACACCAATGATTGTGGCCACTAACATTACAATTTTAAATGATGAAATTTTTAGCTGTTGTTTTTGCTCTGCTGCCATAATTTTTCACAATAGATTTTACCGACTCTGGCACCATAATCACTGACTTGTTCTTTTGCCAATGAATTATAAAGCGTTGCGATTTTCTCGATAGTCGGATCTTTTACTCTGTCACCGATTCTTTTAAGAAGCGTCACCCCAGCACGAATATTCAACTCTGGATTTTTCAGATCCTCTCTTGAATACCCTAAGTCTTTCCAAAATGTGGCATGAACATTCATGGGACGTAAAGTTTTTATGTCTGGATAGTATCCGTGACTTGTCTCCATATACATGATGGCGCGCACTAAATCGGGATCCACGTTTTGAGCCTTGGCTTCTTTTACAATCAGATCATCATATTCATCGACCTGTGATTGATTATGCCACTCAAGTATAGGCTCCGAACCATCGGCGTTGGAGTTTTCAGCCACTTCAAAAATCGCAGGCGTGTTTTCCAATTAGTATAACATCCTTTCGGGGCTTGATTTTTACTTCATTCATGCTTAAAAGTTAATTTAAAGGAGATGTTATGGCTGGTCAAAATGTGAAAACTGCAACAGCAGATAATTTTAAAACAGAAGTTCTCGATGCTCAAACCCTAGCTCTTGTTGATTTTTGGGCTGTTTGGTGCGGACCCTGTCGTGCCCTGGCCCCCATTATCGATGAATTAGCAACGGATAATTCTGGCAAACTCAATGTTTTCAAGCTTAATGTGGATGATCATCCCAATATTGCAGCTCAATATGGAATTCGAGGAATTCCCACTCTTCTTATTTTCAAAAATGGTCAGGTTGTTGAGCAATTTGTTGGGGTAACCTCTAAAATAGACCTTCAAAAATTGATTGACCGACATGTCAAATCTTAAAAGACACTTCTAAAAAGAACCCATCTACGGCGTTGGATAAAAAATTAAGTCGGTCAACGTACATTAAAGTACGCTTCCCTCCTTAATTTTTCATCCGCCTTGTATATGGCTTTTTTTAGAAGTGTCTTAAAGGTTAGAAAAAGCTCTTTGGATAAAGGGCAGTAATTCTTCTGAAGTTAAAGGCCTTGGATTGTAAAAACTAGCCCCATCATCAGGGGCCTTTTCGGCAATAAGGGAAATTTGATTTTCCTTTAATCCTGCTTCACTTAAAGAACAACTTAAGCCACAAAGTTCTTTTAATTTTTGTCTCAAATCTCTTATTTTTTTAATACAAGCTAAGGCTGTTTTGAGAGAAGAGCCTTGTTCGGCCACCCCCAACACAAGAGCCAAGGCAGCAATTTCTGCTGTTCTCTGGGGAAGATTATATTCCAGTCCATAGGGAAGCAAAATTGAATTAGCCATTCCGTGATGTACATGGGCCACAGCGCCAACAGTATGAGCTAGAGCATGGACAACCCCCACCATGGCATGATTAAAGGCCATACCGGCCAAATTTGAGGCTACCAAGAGCTTCCCTCGCCCTTCTCTATCTTGACCATGAGAAACTGTAGGAATGAGAGCCTCCATAATGAGAGCAATGGCCTGATAGGCTAAGGCATCTGCAACCGGACTTTTTTGCACACTTAAGGTCGCTTCAATAGCATGAGTTAAAGCATCCATGGCTGTTGCAGCCGTGAGCTTTGCAGGTAGCCCCAAAGTGAGCTCTGGGTCCAGAATGGCCAAGGAAGGAAGCAGATGAGAATCGACAAAAGAAAGTTTTGTTTGTGTTTTTTCATCTAAAATAACCATGGCCTCAGTTACTTCACTACCCGTTCCTGCTGTTGTAGGAATGGCAATCAAGGTATTTAAGGGTGAGTTGATGGTTTGAGTTCCCGAATAATCGTTGACCAAATCTCCACCAAGGGTAGCTAAAAGATTAACTCCCTTGGCTGTATCTAAAACACTTCCCCCTCCAATGGCCACAATACCATCAGCACTATTTTTTTTAGCAAAGGCAGCACCCTTTTCAATAATTCCAACTCCCGAATCAGGAGGAACCTCATCAAACACTCCCACAATCTCAAATCCTGCACTTTTCATTCCTTCAATGATGGGAGCAACCAACCCCGATTGATTTAAAAATTGATCTGTCACAACAAGATAACGGCGGGCAGAAAAGTGCTCTAATTCTGCCGAAAAATCTTTGGAGATTCCTTGCGCAAAAATTATTTTGGTAGGCACACTAAATTGAAAAAAGTCCATAATTAATCCAAGGGATAAATAACTAAACCAGATAAAATTTTAGGATAAAAGTAAGTTGATTTTTGAGGCATTTTTTCACCAGCCATCGCCACCATTTCCATGTCTTTAACATGAGTGGGATTTAAAAGAAAAGTAACATCGCATTCCCCTTTTCGTGTTTCGGTAACTGCCCTTCCTGTGTCTTTCCAATAAATAATATTTTCTTGTTTGGCCTGGGCTTCCTGTGAAATACCCAAAAGTTCTTCAAAAACAAAACGGTGCAAAACTGTTACGTCCAAGCCAACCAAGGATCTAGAAATTACTTTTGTTACAGGATGATTTAACCAATTTTCATGAGAAATAGAAATCAGATAATTTTTATCCGCATCTTTAGTAATCAAAAGATAAGCATGAGTGCCCTTACCTGCTTTAGCAAGAAGCGCTGTCATGTCTTTGGGAGACAAAGCTCCATAGGGTTTAATGTGAAAAGTGCCTTCCAATTTTTTAAGGAGAGTTTGGATAGAAAAGTGAGACAAGTGATGAAGAGCCCTGTGAATGGGAAGAATAATCAAACCATCATCATTTCGATTCGAAAAATACATCATCACATCTTCAAAAAGAGCTTCTCCTTCTACATTGGCTTGTGTAGCTCTCATTTCATTTCGATAATTAAGTGCGGTTTCATAGCGGTGATGACCATCAGCAATAAAAAGAGGCTGGTCATCAATGACTGTCGAAATTTCCTGACAAATATGTGCATCAACTACTTTCCATACTTCATGCCTTTCCCCTTCAATAGTTTTAAAATCAAACATGGGTTTTGTTGCCTTAATTTTTTCAACTAAACGATCAATCTTTTTTTGGGGATCTGAATAAAGAGAAAAAATAGGAGAAAGATTGGCACGAACTGCCCTGGTTAATTTAAGACGATCTGTTTTAGGGCCATCCAAGGTTTTTTCGTGGGGTTTAATACCCCCCTCAGAAAAGTCTTCAATTTTTCTTGTCCCAAAAAACCCTTTACGTGTAATACTTTTACCATCGGGCAGTACAAAACTTTGATGATGAAAATAAAAGGCTGGGGTTTCATCTCGCACTAAAATATTTTCTTTGATCCAATTTTCATAAACTTTTTGAGCTGCAATGTAACGAGCATCTCCTTCTTCCTTAGTTAAATCAATACGAACAAAATTATAATCACTCCGCTTATAAAAATCGTCTTGCATGTCTTTGTTAATCACATCATAGGGAGGCGTCACAACGGTTTCTAGATGAGAAATTTTTTTAAGATTATAATATTGCGCACGAAATGGCTTTGTTTTCATTTTTACTCCTTAATTGCAGAAAGAATAGCTTCCCAGTTTTGTCCTTTTCTCAAAAGAACGGGTTTATTTCTAGTCAAATCAATGATGGTTGAAGGAAAAGGTTTTGAATGATGTGGCAAGCCGGGAACAAAGCCCTTCACCTGTTTCATCATTTCATCCGATAATTGATCGCAAGTAAAAGGCGGCTCTTCATAAGAAATATTGGCACTTGTAGAGGTAATAGCCCCGCCCAAACTCATGGCCAAGCTTTCTGCCACTGGATGAGAAGAAACTCTCACCCCAAGCGTATCTCCTCCTGCAGTTAAAATTTTTGACACTTCTTTTTTTGCTTTCATAACAAGAGTTAAAGGACCTGGCCAAAAAAGAGAAATTAATTTTTGAGCCAGAGGATTAATATCAGCAATCCAATCATCCAAATATTTACTTGAAGCTAAAATAAGAGGAATAGGTTTTTGCAAATCGCGGCCTTTAACCTGAAAAATTTTTTTTAACGCTGTAATGTCCCTGGGATCGCAACCTAGGGCAAAAAAAGATTCTGTGGGATAAATAACCAATTCCTTTTTCTGAAGCCAGGTTTTAGCTTCTGCTTCATCAAGTGTCGCCCTAGAGTTCTTCATTTTTTTTGATTACTTTTTCACGATTTTTTTTTCGAAAATCCTCTAGCTTTTTTTCGATACTAGCATTTCCAAGAGCTAAAATATGAAGAGCCAAGTAGGCCGCATTTTTACTACCCGCTTTCCCTACAGCCACACACGCAACAGGAATACCAGGGGGCATTTGTACTGTAGATAAAAGAGCATCAAGACCCGAAAGGGGTGAGGCATCCAAGGGAACTCCTATCACTGGCAAAATTGTATGTGCAGCCATAGCCCCAGCTAAATGATTAGCCATTCCAGCCCCTGCAATAAGAACTTTTAACCCTTTTTCCTTCGCACTTTTGGCATAGTCTGCTGCTAAATCCGGGGTTCTGTGAGCTGAGAGAATCTTGATTTCACTTTCTACTCCGAATTCTTGCAGAATTTTTTGAGAATCAATCATGGTTGTTAAATCAGATTCGCTTCCCATCACAATTCCTACGAGTATGTTTTTCATAGACTCTCCTTTAAGATTCATCTTTTAAACCCTTGCTTCCAATATCTTTTCTAAAATAAGCATTGTTCCAAGTAATGTAAGAAATTCCTTCATAGGCTTTTTTGATAGCCATTTGAAGGTTTTCTCCCAAAGCAGTAACTCCTAAAACCCGACCCCCATGAGTTACAATCTGTGCACCTTTTTTATCGGTGCCCGCATGAAAAATAAAAACATCCTGAGAATTAACGAGATTTAATCCACGAATTTCATGACCCGTAGAATACTCACCTGGATATCCAAAACTTGCCATAACAACACACACAGAAGATTTAGAATCAAAGTTGATTTTAATTTGATTTATTTTTTTTTGATCTACACTTTGAATAATTTCCATCAGATCTGTTTTTAAGCGGAAAAGGAGGGCCTGACATTCGGGATCTCCAAAACGACAGTTAAATTCAATTAAAGAAGGTTCACCCTGATAAATCATCAAGCCTGCATACAGCACGCCCTGATAGGCTCTTTCTTCTTGCGCAAGCCCTTTAAGGGTAGGTTCGATAATTTTTTTGTGGATTTTTTCTCTCATGAGAGAATCTACGATGGGTGCAGGGCTATAAGCTCCCATTCCTCCAGTATTAGGGCCAGTGTCAAAATCCCCTATTCTTTTATGATCTTGTGAAGAATCGAAGGCGACATAATTTTGCGAGTCAGTAACGATCATATAAGTAGCTTCCTCTCCTTCTAAAAAATCCTCAATAACAACCTGCCGCCCCGCACTTCCTAATTTTTGATTTTGCATCATATCTTCCAAAGCATCTAAACTCTCTTTTTTTGTTGCAGCAACAACCACTCCCTTTCCTTGGGCTAAACCATCGGCTTTAATCACCACAGGAAATTTTTCTCTGTGAAATAAAAAAGTTTTTGCTTTTTCATAAGAATCAAAAATTTCAAAATCTGCAGTGGGAATATGGTGTCTTTTGCAAAATTGTTTGGTAAAAATTTTGGAGGATTCAACAATGGCAGCCTTTTGAGAGGGCCCAAAAATTTTAAGACCTTCTTTTTGAAATTGATCAACAATTCCTAAACTTAAGGGAAGTTCTGGGCCAACAACAGTCCAATCTATTTTTTCTTTTTGAGCAAATTGAAGAAGGGAAAAAATTTGATCAACTGCAATAGGAACAAGTTTGGCTATTGCACCAATTCCTGCATTCCCAGGGGCACAAAAAATTTCTTTTACAAGAGGGCTCTGGCTTAATTTCCAAACAAGAGCATGTTCTCTTCCGCCAGATCCAATCACTAAGACTTTCATCTATTTTCCTTCCAAGCGCCTAATGGCCAGTACTGCCAAATCCACCTTGTGCCCTCAAAGTTTCTGTTAGATTTTCTGATTCTATAAAAGTGGCTTGCATCACAGGAGAAATAACCATTTGAGCAATGCGATCTCCTCTTTGAATGGTAAAATGCTGGCTGCCATGATTGATGAGAATAATTCCAATTTCTCCCCGGTAATCCGAATCGATAGTTCCTGGTGCATTCACCATCGAAATACCATGTTTAATAGCCAAGCCACTTCGTGGACGAATTTGAGCCTCATAACACGGAGGAAGTTCAATGGATAAACCTGTGGGAACTAATTTGCGTTCGCCTGGTTTTAAAATAATAGTTTCTTCTATGTCGGCCATCAAATCTACACCGCTAGCAAAAGGAGTCTGATATTTTGGAAGTGGTAGAGGGCTTGAACCATTGGCATCATTTCTAACTCTTTTAACTAAAATACTTAGTTTCATTTTTCTCCCTTTCTTACTTCACGTACAAAAAGCATAAAATATTCAACGGCTGAATAAAGACTATAGGCAAGTCCAATGCCAATACAAATCCAACCCCCTTTATAAACATCAACGCCAAAAGTAGGATAATAAAGTAATAAACCTGAAAGTCCCACATTAAACCAAACTGTTTTCTTTTTTCCTGAACCTCCTGCTGCAATAATAAGTCCTTCGCCAGCCGCAACGCTTCGAAGCCCAGAAATTAAAAACTCTCTAAAAAGCAAAATAACAGCAAACCAAGCGGGCATGCGCCCCAAGGGAATAAGCATGACAATGGCTGTCATGTGAACTAATTTATCGGCAATGGGATCAAAAAATTTTCCCATTAAACTAACCTGCTTTAATCGTCTTGCAAAATAACCATCAACTAGGTCTGAAATAGCAGCTAAAATAAAAAGAATGGCCGAAGAAATACATAAAAGACGATTAGCTCGAAAGCTGTACTCCGAGCTTTGTAAAAGCATTAAAACTATAATCAGGGGAATAACAGCAATACGTCCATAAGTTAACAAATTAGGAATGCTTAAAAGAGTAGAACGATCGAATTGACTTTTCATTTGTATTTGACGTTAGTCAACCAAAGCCCTATTGTCCAATAAAAATTTGGAATTGCTATGGTTTTTAAAACAGATGCTATCATTGTGGGGAGTGGAATTGCGGGATTATCTCTTGCCCTCAAATTATCCCAAAAACTGGATGTTCTCATACTCACTAAAAAAGAAGTGTTAGAGGCTAATACTCGATATGCCCAAGGGGGCATTGCCTCTGTTACTTCAATTGAAGATGATTTTTCTTCCCATGTAAAAGATACGCTAGAGGCTGGAGCGGGCTTATGTAAAAAAGAAGTCGTTGAAAAAATCATAGGGCAAGGTCCCCGCCTGATTAAAGAACTAGTTGCGCTAGGAGTGACTTTTTCTAAAAATCAAAAAAAAGAATTTGATCTGGGCCGTGAAGGAGGACATTCGCATCGGCGTGTACTTCATGCAGGAGATACCACAGGCAATGCCATTGTAGAAGTGCTTTTAGATCAGGTTCTAAAAAATGCAAAAATCAAGGTTTTAGAATATCATGTGGGCATCGATTTAATCCTCGATTCCAAAACAGGGCATTGCCATGGCATTTATGCGTTGGATACAAAAACTTCTCAAATCCATTCCTACTTTTCTAAAATTTTAATCTTAGCTAGTGGTGGAGCTGGAAAAATTTATCTATACACAACAAATCCCGATGTAGCCACAGGAGACGGTATTGGCATGGCTTACAGGGCTGGGGCTAAACTTTCCAACCTCGAATTTGTTCAATTTCATCCTACAAGCCTTTATAACCCTCATGGATGGACAAAACTTTCATCTGACTCAAGTCAAAAAATATTTCTTATTTCCGAAGCTCTGCGTGGCGAAGGTGGAATTTTAAAGCTGATAAGCGGAGCTCCCTTTATGCAAAATTATCATCCCATGAAAGATTTGGCCCCAAGAGATATTGTTGCTCGTGCCATCGATTGTGAGATGAAAAAATCAGGTGATGATTATGTTCTGCTTGATATCACTCATCGTGACCCCGATTTTATCAAAAAAAGATTTCCCCATATTTATGAGGTTTGTCTTAAGTTTGGCTATAATATTACAAGCTCTCCTATTCCTGTAGTTCCTGCAGCCCACTATTTTTGTGGGGGTATTGCTTGCAATGTGATGGGAGAAAGTTCAATCCCTGGGCTTTATGCTATTGGGGAAACTGCTTCTACAGGCTTACATGGCGCAAATCGCCTGGCTTCTAATTCTCTCTTAGAAGCCTTGGCCATGGCTGATTTTGCAGCCCATGATATTTTAGAAAAGTGGGATATTTTTCCAGAAGCAACGTTTTTTCCAGAGTGGCAGGAAAGAGGTGCAAGCGACCTTCAAGAAGCTGTTGTGATCAGCCAAAACTGGGATGAAATTAGACGGCTTTTATGGAACTATGTGGGAATTGTACGCTCTAACAAAAGACTGTTGTTGGCCCAAAAAAGAATACAGCTTTTTTTGGAAGAAATTAATCAATACTATTGGGATTATCGCTTAACTAAAGATTTAATCGAGTTAAGAAACGTGGCTCTTTGTGCGAGTTTAGTTATTGAATGTGCTCTTAAAAGAAAAGAATCACGAGGGCTTCATTACACTGTAGACTATCCACAGTCAAAAATAGAAGAATGCCACGATACCATCATTAAAAAGTGATTATTCTATTTTGATCTCAACAGATAGGATTTTATCTCCCTGTTGAATTTTTTCAACCACATCCATGCCAGCGATGGTTTGTCCAAAAACAGTATATTCTCCATCTAAAAAATCAGTTTGTTCTAAAGTAATGTAAAATTGAGAACCACTTGAACGTTTTTGAGGATTTGCTTGATCAGAGAGTCTGGCCCAAGCCAATGCTCCTTTTTTATGGGGTTTACCAATTTCGGCAGGAATTGTATATCCAGGACCACCGCTGCCTGTGCCCTCTGGATCCCCTCCTTGAATAACAAACTTAGGAACAACACGATGGAAGGTTAAATTATTATAAAATTTAGCTTCTGCCAGTTGTAGAAAATTAGTTACTGAAAGTGGTGCCTCGGAGTATAGCTCACAAGTAATACTTCCTTTTGAAGTGTTAATAATGGCTGTGTATTTTTTCCCAGCAATGAGGGTAGATTTTTTTGGTTCCGAAACTTTCATGTGTGTTGCTCCGATCTGTAAAAAAGAAAATAAAATAACTAAAACAGTTGCTAATTTTGTCATAATCCACAAAGGGCAGTTAAACTGGCCTCTACTCCTTCTTGAAGACCTTGTCTATCATACCCACCTTCAAGTACAAATAAAATCCGCCCCTGGCATATTTTTTTAGCCAAGACACAAAGTTCGCGGGATATCAGTAAAAATCCTTTAGCTGTTAAATTAAGACCTCCTAGAGGATCTCTTACATGAGCATCATAGCCAGCTGAAACCAAGATAAAATTTGGAGAATAATCAAGAAGAGCAGGAATAATTTTTTCCTGAAAATTTTTTTTAAAATCATCATCATCTGAAGCAGCTTGCAAGGGAATATTTAGGGTATAGCCAAAGCCATCTCCCCTGCCCTTTTCTGATGCACTTCCAGTTCCGGGATAAAATGGAAATTGATGAGTACTGATATAAAAAACATCTTTGCGATCATAAAAAATATGTTGGGTTCCATTGCCATGATGAACATCAAAATCAACAATCGCGATCTTAGAATGCCCCTGATCAATTAAGTACTGAGCCCCTATGGCAATGTTATTAAACAAACAAAAACCCATAGCCCGATTTGCTTCTGCATGATGTCCTGGGGGTCTTACAAAATTAAAGGCATTATCAATTTTTTGAGATAAGATTTCATCAATGGCTGTAAGAACAGAGCCCGCAGCTAAAAATGCAGCTTCTTGAGAACCCTCACTGTAGGGAGTATCCATATCAAAATAACCTGAACTGGAAATAGAAGAAACAAGTTCAACCAAGTGAATATCATGAACAGAGGCCACTTCTTTTGGAGTGGCCATTCTGGGATTTAAACGGATGAGACTGTGATCTTGTTTTATAATTTCTTCGATAGCTAAAAGACGAGCTGGGGATTCAGGATGGCCGACTCCTGTATCATGTTTTAAATAACGTGGATCCCAAATAATGCCGGTTTTCATCTTAATCTTTCTAACATTGAAGAGCGGGTCCTGCCATCGGGAGGTTTCCCGCTGGTACTCGCCTTCGCCCAAGCTCAGGCTGCGCGCCATCGGAAGCCCTCCTCCCGATGTCACCCGCTTCTGAATTTTTCAATTAACAGAGTCACTTCATCAAAATTTTTAACCCAATTTATTTTTTCTTGGTTTCTAAACCAAGTGAGTTGTCTTTTAGCATAATTGCGTGTGTTTTTTTGAATTAAACCAATCACTTCATCTTCGGTTATTTCATTTTTCCAATAAGGCATCCATTCTTTGTAACCTATGGCTTTAGGTAAAATTGGTGAGTGAGGCCATTTTTCAAAAAGAATTTTCGCCTCAGCTTCTAAACCTTGTTTTACCATATCTAAAACTCTTTGATCAATGCGTCTATAAAGCTCATCTCGATCAATCTCTATTCCCATTTGAAGGGCTTGATAATTATTTTTTAAGAATGCATGTTCTTTTTGAAGCACACTCATTAGTTTTCCACTTACAAGATAAACCTCTAAAGCTCGAATGATACGTACGGGATCTGTTGCTTTAATTTTTTGAGCCGAATCTGGATCAACTTTACAAAGCCAATGATAAACGGAAAGAAGTCCTTCATTTTTTATTTTTTCTTCAATTTCCACTCTTAATTGAGGCTGGGCTTTGGGACCTTCAAAAAAACCATGAAGAAGAGCTTTTAAGTAAAGGCCGGTTCCTCCCACAACAAGAGGGATTTTCCCTCTCTGATGAATTTCATAGATTACTTTTTCGGCATCCCTTTGATAATCAAGAGCTGTGTATTGTTGCGATAAATCACAAATATTAAAAAGATGATGGGGAATTTTTTTGTATTCTTCCAAACTTGGTTTAGAAGTACCAATATCTATCTCTCGATAAACTTGTTTTGAATCTGCATTAATAATTTCACAATTAAATTTTTCAGCTAATTTTAATGCGGTTTTACTTTTCCCAGAAGCTGTGGGGCCTGCTAAAATATAAATAGAAATCATACAACACGTTTAAACCAGCGTTTAAGTTCTTCTTCTTTAATTTCAACAGAAACAGGACGTCCATGGGGACAAAAGGTAGTGCCAGGTTTCCCATCTAAATTTTGAAGAAGATGATTCATTTCTTTTTCATCTAATTTATCGTGGGCTCTTACAGCTGCATGACAAGAAATGCGAGCTAAAATACTATGAAGATGATCTGTAAATGAGGTGAGTTGTCCCATCTCTAAAATATCACGAGCTAAATCGAAAAGGAGTTGATTTAAATTGATCCTACCATTTAACAACACAGGAACAGATTTAACCATGAAGGTATTTCCGCCAAAATGTTCAATTTCAAAACCAAGAGTGGCTAAATCAACAAGTTTATCCTTTAAAGCCAAAGTTTCTGCTGACTTTAACTCAACGGGATTGGGAACCAAAAAATATTGAACATCTTTTTTGATATCTTTTGCTTTTAATTGTTCAAAAAGAAGTCTTTCGTGGGCCGCATGTTGATCTATAAGAATTAAACGATTTCCACTTTCACAAACAATGTAGGTTCCTAGTACTTGCCCCACCACTCTTAAATCTTGATAAAAATGACTCCCAACATTGATTGTTTTACTCTTATTTTCATCAATTTTATTTTGAGGTTGAAATAAACTCATCGTTTCTTGTTGTAAGATTTCTGGGCTTTGAAAATTAACCTCATGAACACTCTGCTTCCAGGGTTCTTCTCTTAACTTATTAATCAGGGTTTCATAAACAGCCCGATGAATCAGTTGGGAGTTAGAAAATCGCACTTCTGCCTTTGTAGGATGCACATTCACATCAACCATGGCCCCAGGAAGTGTTAAAAAAACAGCACAATAGGGATACTTCCCCTTCATTAAAAAATTACGATAAGCCTCCATCACAGCATGATGAATAATGCGATCGGACACAGGCCTTCCATTCACAAAAAAATTCATCACTTTATGCGTAGGACGAGAAAGATTGGGATGAGCCAGCAGGGCTGTAATTTCTATACCCTGAAAAGAATTTGAAACTTCATAAACCAATTCATCAGCCTGAGGTAAAAAATCTAAAAATCTTTTTTTGAAAGAATTGCCTTCTTGAAGCGATAAGAGTTTTCTACCCTGATGGCTTAATTGAAAAAAAACATGTGGATGAATCAAAGCAATTTTACTGACATAATCAAGAATATGGGCCAATTCGGTTTCGTCTGATTTTAAAAACTTAAGACGGGCTGGCGTTTGGTGAAAAAGATACTTCACTTGAACACTTGTCCCTTGCGGATGAGAACACAAACCCTCTTCCACTATTTTCTCTCCTTCAGAAATAATTTTATACCCTGGATTATCTTGGGTTTTAGAGATGAAGGTTAAATGAGAAATAGAGCCGATGGAAGCCAGGGCCTCCCCTCGAAATCCAAAAGTAGCTATATTTTCTAAATCAATGTCACTCCTAATTTTACTCGTGGTGTGACGTTTAAGTGCTAGGGGCATTTCATGAGCAGGAATGCCGCAACCATTATCTCTCACCAAAATAGATTTTTTACCTCCCGATTGAATTTCAATTTCAATGTTTGTAGCTAAGGCATCGAGAGAGTTTTCAATAAGCTCTTTAACAACGGATACGGGACGCTCAATAACTTCACCTGCAGCGATCTTATTGATCACCCCTTCAGAGAGGGCTTGAATGGGACGCATGAAAGAAACTTAGCGGATAGAAGTGTTCTGTGCAACAAAGATTCTATTGGGAATTTGAAGTGGCTTATGTGGGAAAAAAGAGATCACCAAAAAGGGAATAAACAAATAATAAAGGGTAAACAAGGCAACTAGGGTTATTTTTTTTCTTTTTCTCATATCTTATGAAATATGCAATCAAATTATTAATAATAAATTTTATTTATTTAATCAACCACTTTTAAGGGAATCACTGCTACAACCAAGGCATCGAGAAGTGCAGGAACGTTATTACTGCTATTAACCACTCCCCAAGCAACTACGCTTATTGTGTCTTCATCTAGACTACCTGATCCTGAAATACCAGCACTAAAACTAGTACAATCAGTACTGGTGGGGTTTGTACTCCCATTAGTAACCTCCAAGGGAGTAATACCAATAATTCCCCCACCCACTTCAAGCTCTAAACCAGTACAATTAAAAATCCCTGCTTCCACCGCACAGGAAACATCTTGTCCATCTTCCATGATTGCATCCAAAGAGAAATTTGAGGGAACCACAGCACTCTCACCATAGTTGCCAGGAGGAACTGGAATTTCAAATTCTGGAATAGAAGCTTCTAAATTTTGGGCTTCTACTTTTGCAAAATGAATTTCAGTTGCATCTGAGTTAAGATAGAACGTGAAATTTCCATCTAGATTAACGTAGGCTATATTTGCATTGGCATGGTTTACTTCGTCATTGTTCTGCCCTACTTCAGTAATGAGAGGATCGCACAAATAAAGAGCAAAATCAGAAGTGCCATCCCCATCTCCATCTTGATTTAAAGTATACGTTTTTGCAGTTAAACTTCCTGTATCTACAGAATTACATTCTTCGGTTGCAGCATCACAAATACCTTGGGTATACCCGGGTAATTCAACTCTAATAATTCCTGTGCGATTTTCTGTGGCAATTAACAAGTAACCTTTATGAGGTAAATTATCAGCCTCAATGGCATTTAAAGGAGAATATTTGATGGTAGCCAAAAGATAATTGGCAACGCTTACACCAGATGAGGTTGATAAATTGGTAGAAGCTCCACTCTCTGTTAATGAAATATTTTCATAAAGAGCCTGGGAACCTTCAGCATCAGGCTCAAAATCTTTTCCATTATAGCTCACCGCAGTCACTTCAAAATATTTGTAATCAGCAGACCACTCTAAACCCATCCATACAATTTGATCCGATTCATCAATTTTTAAGGCAATGGTTTTTGTGGTTTCACCAAAAAGCTCAGACACAAAAGGATTAGAAGTTATTTTTTTAGAATACTGCTCGTTGCCTGAACAAGCAGCCATGAAGATGGCTAAAAAAATGAAAAATAGATTTCTTGTTTTGATTATCATACTCTCTTTAGAGTTATCGTCAAAAATTTCCAATAGTTGCGAGCAATTCATACCGATGCCATTTGTGCATTGCGTTAAGAAAGACCTTCTGGTAAGGCTTCGTTATCATTCATCTTATAGGAGAAAAAAATGCCTCATTATGACTTAAACCCCGAGCAAGACATGCTTCGTAAAACAATTCGTGATTTTGCTGAAAAAGAAGTGAAACCCATACGACAAAAATTAGATGAAAAGGAAGAATTTTCTTATGAACTCGTAGATAAAATGGGAAAACTTGGTTTGTTTGGAATGACAATTTCAGAAGAGTATGGCGGGCAAGGGATGGATTATCTTTCCTACTGTATTGCTGTTGAAGAACTAGCCCGAGTTGATGGATGCCAGGCAGCAACCGTTGCGGCCGAAAATTCGCTGGGCATTGGCCCCCTTTATCATTACGGAAACGAGGAACAAAAAAGAAAATATCTTCCTGATCTTTGTAGTGGTAAAAAATTATGGGGTTTTGGATTAACAGAACCTGAAGCAGGTTCAGATGCTGGCAATTCTAAAACAAAGGCTGAACTTAAAAATGGAACATGGATCATTAATGGTTCTAAAATTTTTATTACCAATGCAGCTACAAAAATTACAGCAGGCATTACTGTACAAGCTATCACAGGAGTCAAAGATGATAAAAAAGAAATGAGTTGTATCATTGTGGAATCAAACACCAAGGGTTTTACAGCTCGTACCATGCACAACAAAATGACTTGGCGTTCGAGTAATACAGCAGAACTTTATTTTGATGATGTGCGTGTGCCAGAAAAAAATCTTTTAGGGGCCAGGGGCACTGGATTTAAACAAATGCTTTCAACCTTGGATTCAGGGCGTCTTGGTATTGCTGCCATGGGCCTAGGAGGAGCCCAAGGGGCTTTTGAAGCTGCTTTAAGTTATGCTCAAGAAAGAAAAGTCTTTGGCAAACCTATTTCTTCTTTTCAGGTTAATGCCTTTAAACTAGCCGATTGCGCCATGGAAATTGAAGCTGCCCGCGGTTTATTATACAAGGCCTGCTGGCTAAAGGATGAAGAAAGGCCCTTTGGCAAAGAAGCTTCTATGGCTAAACTTTATTGTTCAGAAGTTTTTCACCGTGTAGCTAATCATTGTGTTCAACTTCATGGGGGCTATGGTCTCATGGAAGAATATCCTGCAGCTAAATTTTACCGTGATCAAAAACTTTTAGAAATTGGGGAAGGCACTTCCGAAATTCAACGATTGGTCATTTCTCGCTACTTGGGATGTTAGGGATTAATTTGAATTCGTCCTGCAATAGATAGCCCTGAATGATTAGGGTGGGTCATGCTAGAAACTTGAACTGGTCCCTGCCAATAATCACCTGGGAAAAACGGCATTACATTGTAACAATATTCATGATAGCCTCTATCGATCCCAGAAGTTTTAATCACTAAATAACCCTCTTCAAATGTTTGAGAAGCTACCTTGGAATTAAGATCACATCCTTCTTCCTTTGAAACTTCATCATTTAAATAAACAACACCTGAAGGAAGTGGGTCTTGAATTTGAATGGGTTCATCATAATCAGTAACAATACGAAGTTTTACAATCATCTTTTTGCCATAATAAAGGGGCTCCATCGATTTTTCTAAAATCATCCCATAATCTTCAGAGACCCAATCAGAAAGATTAGGAACAAAGGAAGATTTTTCTACATAAAAAACAGGCTCACCCTCCTTACGGATTAAAAGTGATTCTTTTCCTGCCATTTGCCCATAAGACAAAAAGGCTTGCCCTCTTTCGGCTCCTTCTTGTGAAAAATCAGCTTCGAAAAGAATTTGGTTTCCTCTTTGGATCATGGCTTTTGAATCAACGGATTCTATTCCTTCTTTTTTATCAATCAGTCTTCCTAAGGAACGAATTAAAAGATAGCGGGTTGTACTCCCTAGGGGGAAACGATAACGTTCATCTAAAAGCAGTGAAGCTAATTGAGAAACTAAAGGATGATCAGGAAAAATAAGAACCAAACTGTGTAAGAGATGCGCCCTTTGTTCTTGTACATCCGTCTCTGATCCAGAAATTCCATTCTGAACAACATTAAGCCATTCTCCAAGGCGTGGGTCATTGGGAGTTATAGAATGTAAAACAGGAGCCAATCGCGTTTTTTGCTGCAAGGTAAGACTATCCCACAGTTCATTAACCATGGGGTAATCTCCTTTGTTTAGTTTTTTTAATTGATTAAGACAGGTTAAATAATCAATTTTTTCATCATCTGAATATTTAGAATCAACCACCGCTTCCTGACATTGAAATCCCAAATCTTTCATTGGAAGTTTTAAATTACCTTCTGAAATTAAATCAGCTAAAATGGCCAATTGCTGCGAAGAAAAATGAGTGGCTTCAGATAAATCTTTATTAAATGAATCAAGATAGTTTTCGTTGATCCCATAATTTCTAAAAAGTTCCCTCTTTATTTTACCTAAAAATTCATAATAGATGGCTACTTTTAAAAGTCTATTCTCAAAAGAATGATCGTTAAGGAATAAAATTTGTTCTATCTCACTTGTTAAAGGCAGTTGATAATAAGGAGAAATTAAAAAAGTAACACCTGCTTCAAATTGCGGGTCATAGCTGGGTTTAGTGACAGTGCGCATCAGATCCTCTTTAATCACAGCTTGATAGATAGATGATTTTTTTAAAATTCCGCTGACAACGGGTTTTGTCAAATCAAGTTGACGATGGGCCAGTTGATCTTTAACAATAAACTGGAAGTGAGCAGCACTTTCTTTTCCTATTCTCACATCAAAATATACATCTCTTTTTTCTTTTGAATTCAACACTACCTGTTGCTCTTTTAGGCCTATAATCTCAAAACCTTCTCCCATTAATGTTGTTGTAAGACGAGCCTCATTTTCTTTTTGATTATCTAACTCAAACCTAACTCTTACCCTATCACTTGGTCTTAAAAGATGAGGTACAAAAGCTTTAAGAGCCACTCCTGGATCAACTTCTAATGTCATATGAGGAGCTAAAATATCTCCATTAACTGCATTTTTAACTGTGACATAATAAAAACCAGGGATTGGAGGAGCGTACAAAATAGGACTGATTTGGGCTTTATCCATCAAAATTCTAAAATGGATCAAAGATTGCAAGGCATTTGATGATTGCTCTTTTAAAATCGACAAAGTTTGCCCATAGGCAAGAAAAAGAAGAGAAGAGTTAAAACTTTTTATTTCTTCTGGGGGCTCCTTACTGATTTCTAAAAGTAAATCATACACAGAACGATTTTCGTTAAATTGTGTGAGACGGGTTAAAATTTCTCCTCCAGGCGCATAGTGTTCAGAGTCTAAGGAAAGATTGAGCATCGATGTTTCTAAGGACTTAAAGGGCAATGAAATTGGAATGTTTTTTGGAGCATAAACTATTTCAAGCTTTTTCTCATCACCTTTAATTTCCACTGGTTTATTATTTAATGGAATTAAAAGTTGATCCAAATCTGTTTTAACTAAAACCCAGGTTTCTCCATCTTTATTTGGAATGGAGAGCTCTCCCTTTAAATCTGTTTTTCCCTCCCAAAGAGAAGCCCCAATGGCATTAAGCAACCCAACCCTGGCTTCAGACAAGGGACTAGCATCCCCTTTAGAAACACGAAGTCGATTTTTGTTTTCATCTTTAAAAACATATCCCACCATGGAAGATAAAAACACAAGGGACTGGATATGCACCGATTTTTTTTGAGGCAAATCTTTTCCAACCTGGGCTTTAAGATCTACTAAAATAAAATCAGAGCCGGGTGTTACTATCGAATTAAGTAAAATATTTTTATGTAAAGCGCCTTCTAAAGACCCCGAAACATCTAAACTCCATTCTTTTTTAGAACCTCCACCACTTGCATGAAAAGTATTTTCTTTTTGATTTAGAAGAGCCAAAACAGTTTTTAAATTTAATTCGGCAACACTCACCTCTAAGTTTTGAGCCTGATTAATAAGTACGGGATAACTTAAATTCCCTTCGGATTGGTTAATCCAATAAAAAGACGGGCCTACAAGTTCGGGATTGATTTCTCCTGTTTTGTAATGAAAAATCCATTCGGCATCAAAGGCGCGTTCTTTCTCGTCTTTCAAATCACCTTTGAGTTTTAACTGATAATCTTGATTGGGTTCGGAAAGAATGCTTAGCAAATAACTTCTTTGATTTTGGCCTTTCACAACCAGGGGAGATCTTTTAGGCCCAGGTTCTACTATTAAATTTTTTTTAAGAAATTCTGGATCAATTTCGGTACTAAGGGTTAGTTCAATGTCAGTTTTTGGGTTACAGGGTGCAAGGCACCTGGCCATTTCAACTGTAATTTTTCTCTTAGATTGAAAATAAAAGATGAGATCTTTATCCAAAACAAAATCACCTTCGGCAGGTTTAAGACCAGAACGAATTTTCAGTATCAGTTCACCTTCTTCTAGCGCAGATACAGAAGTGAGATAAAATTGAGAATATCCTTTTTTTTGCACTGATGTTTTTACAGGTGAAACAATACAACTCATGGCTTTGGAAGCATTGCTATTTTGAAACTGACATTGTTTTTTTAATTCCTCTGCTAAAATACCTTGATTAAATTGAACGAGAACACCATTTTTTTGGTTTAACAAAGTACCCCCGTTTGGAGGGGAGCTAGAAATAATTTCAATCGCATGAGACTTCAACTTCCATGAAAATCCTCTTCCTAAGATTCTTCCTTGAAGAGATTGTGTGGTTCTGGGCAGGCTTACAACAAATTGAGTTGAGAGAGGATAAGGTTTATCGGGATTAAAAAGTAGAGTTTTGGGCCCTAACCAAGTTATTTTGCCGCTTATTTTGGGTGAAATTCTTAAGGGGTTATAAGATTGTGACATATGGGTGGGCTTAGGCACCACCATGGCTTGGTTAAAACGAATAATAATGGGACTTTTATTTTGAAGAATTTCTTTTGGATAATAAGACACAACCCTTAAAGGCCCCCCAATTTCCTTTAAAGAATTTAAATAATCCTTGGTGTCAGGGTCTAAATATATTCTTTCGCCGCAATTAAGAAAAAAGATCAGCCCAAGCCAAAAAAAAATTTTCATTGGGGAATACTCTGTGCTTTAAGATATTGGGGATAAAGCCCATAAGCAGATTTGATCAGGGGGAGTAGTTTTAAAATTTGGGGGATAGGCCCTCTTGCTGTAATTTCACGTCTGGCCAGAGCAATCACCAAATTAACCTCTCCTTTCCAAAAACGATGAGCTGTATCACCCTTCATATTCATTTCCACGATAGGCTTTTTAATTTGGTCATCAAAGGTAATCACCACGCTTGCTCCAGATAAATCAACGGTAATCGAAGCGTCGGGTTCCCGATAAATAAATTTAAGAATGAGTTTGGAGTTTAACAGTTTAGGTCCAATAGCCGGATCTGTGGCTAAAACATTAAAAAATCCACCCAGTATTTTTTTTAATTCATCAGAATCTTTAAAAAAGCTCATTTATTTATTTTATTTGGAAAGGAAAAGAAAAGGATCAATTGGCAAACCATCAACATGGATTTCGTAGTGAACATGAGGACCAGTAGAGGCACCAGAAGATCCAACGGAGGCAATCACCTGCCCTTTTTTCACCATTTCACCATCCTTAACAAAAAGTTGCGCGGCATGCCCATAAACAGTTGTAACACCATAACCATGATCAATCACCACCTTACGGCCATACCCACCTTGATAATCTGCAACCAAAACACGGCCAGAGGCTGGGACACGCACTTCAGTTCCTAGAGGAGCGGCAATATCCAGTCCATAGTGCATTTTATACCGGCCTGAATAAGGGGAACGTCTAAAGCCAAAGTCGGATGTTATCCACCCATTAACAGGAAGTTTTTGTGGGGTTGCATCTAAAAACCGAATTTTATCTTCGTGTAAGTTATAAACCTCATCAATATTGCTTTGCAGACCAGCAATTTTTTCAGAAAGACCATCTAAGTGATCTTGTAAATCTCGTAGGGTAATTTCTTCATCAGGTTCTTCCATGGCTACAAGGTTATCAAAAACTGAATTGACCTTAGGTAATTCTTGGACCTTCTTTTTAAACAATGCTTCTTTCTCAACAGGACCCAAACCAGTTTTAATCTGGCCCAGCTCTAAATCGAGGGCACTTTCTAACTTATGTAGTGATTCTTCAGTATGAGAGAGTGATCGTTCCAGTCTTGAAACACGTGACATGAGAAGCTCTTTTTGAGCTATAATTTGATGTTCTTCAGCAATGTTTTGATTAAGGGCTGCTACCTCATTTTGGTAATGAAGGGCTGAAAAAAGAGCGATAAGTAAGAGAGGAACAATTAAGAAAAGCACAAAAGCAACCAAACGAGCCGTTACCTTGGACAAATGAAAACGTTTCGTCTGAGAGGCATCCTGAGGAACAAAAATAATATGATAACCACCTAATTTCATTAATTTCCTCTAATTTCAAACACTTAACAATTTAACACGGCTTTAATCAACTCACTCTTATCATCGGCCACTTTCTGATAAAGTTGCCTATTTTACTACCCCTATTTTAACAAAAATCCTAACGTAAATCATTAACTTCTGCAAGTATAACCGACACGTTATCGTCTCCCCCATTCTCATTGGCATGGGAAATTAAACGTTCACAGGCTTCTTTCAAAGAATATTGATTAACGATGGCTTGAATTTGCTCATCCTCCACCAAATTAGACAAACCATCAGAACAGAGAAGAAGCCGATCTCCCATATGAACAGGAATCTTTTTTACATCAATTTCAACTTCTTCTTGATAGCCTACCGAACGCGTAATGATGTTTTTTAAACGATGTTTCTTGGCGTCTTTTTCTGAAATAAGACCAGCCTTGATTTGTTCAGTAACAAGTGAATGATCAACAGTTACTTGTTCCATTTTATTGGCGTGAAAAAAATAAGCTCGTGAATCTCCTACATGGGCAATATAAACATACCCATCATCAAAGATAGCTGCCACAGCTGTCGTGCCCATCCCTTTTAAGTTTTGATCAAAAAGAGCTCTATCGTGAATGCGGCTGGAAGCAACTTGAATGGCATATTTTAAGCGATCCCCATGGTCAGATTCATCGGTATTCACCCCCGAAATAACAGTAGCTTCAGCATCAGAACTCATGCCCTTAATCACTTCTTCCACTATTGCAACAGCCATTTGGCTTGCCATCTCTCCACCCGAATGCCCTCCCATACCATCGGCTACAAGGTAGAGTCTCAAATCGTCATTGGTTAAAAAACTATCTTCGTTCCGAGTTCTTTTTTTACCAACATCTGTGAGTCCATGAGAAAAAATTTTCATAAGTACCTGTTTTATTTATAAAGTATCCCCTAATGAGGGTCAACTAGATTCCGCTTATTTTAAGAACCTACTATCCCAATTTCGCTTACTAAAATACTTGGAGCTAAAATACCCGAATCCCATTTAAGATCATTCCCCACTTCAATGATTTTTGAAAACACTTCTTTGATATTACTGGTGACAACCCCTCCTCTGAAGGGTTTCCCCTTTTTACCATTTACAACCGACAACCCAGAAACCCCAACTGAAAACTGCCCCGATACAACATCTGCCATATGCATCCCAATTGTTTCTTCAATGATAAAACCACGTCCTAAATCTTTGATGAGATCTTCCTTATTCTTTTCTCCAGGCTCTAAACTTACAGGACCAAAGCCAATCTCTGGTGGGAGAGTTAAATTTTCTCGCATGGCATTACCAGTAGATTCACATCCTGCCTTCTCTCCCCAAAAAAGATCAGATAAAAAATGGGTAACATACCCTTTGGTAACAAGAGGAGTGCGTTTTCTAGGAACTCCTTCTGCATCGTAGGGGGCGGCCCCTACTCTTTTTTTAGCCAAGCCATCATCAACAAGATTGATTTGAGATGAAAAAATTTTTTCTCCTTTTTTATTTTTTAAAATCGAGGTTCCTTTCACTAAACTACTGGCAAAAAAACTAGGAAGAAGAATTTGCAGCATCTCGGCTACAACAAGAGACGAAAAAATAACAGGCCCCTGATAAGGGGATATTTCTTTTGATCCCAAAAATGATAAAGCACGGCGGGCAGCTTCTTCTCCCAAATTTTCTGGATTTAAGTCTTTAAAAAAAACCGTCTCCTGTGAAGCCATGCCTACTTCTTCTTTGCCATGTTTTTTTGCAAGGGCCGAAAGAACAAGAGAAGCACAAGAATTTTCAAAAGAAACTTCTAACCCATTCGAGTTTAAAATTTGAACTTGGGACAAAAAATCAGAATACGTTAAATCCTTTACTAAATGAATGGCAGGATCATATTTTTTTGCAAATGTTTCCAAAGAAAAAAGAAGCTCAATTTTTTCTTGAAAAGGGATTTCAAGAAGTGATGCATCTCTGCCCGGATTAAAAGTTGCGGGAGCAAAAGAAGCAAAATCAAAAGCAGGCACAGGACGATAAACTGCCGCCTCCAAAGCAAGATCAATGGTTTTATCTATGGAGGCAGTATTAAATTCACTGGAATATGAAAATCCCAATCGTCCCGCATGAATAAGCCTTAAAGCAAACCCATATTCATCAGCCTTCATTTGAGTTTTAGTCTTGCCAGAATCAAACTCGAGAGTAGTCCCTCTTTGACGCATGAGATAAATTTCATATTTTTTGATTTGCTTTTTGAGCAAACGGGTTCTCAAAAGATCAATGTGTTTTTTCATTTGTTTTCTGAAAAAGAAAGCATTTCTTGAGCATGAGCCTTTGCTTTATCGGTAATTTCAATACCTGTAAGCATCCTGGCAATTTCTTCTTCTCTCGCTTTGATTCCCTCTAAAATAGAAATATGAGTTTTGGTTGTGTGTTTATCTGGAGTTTTATGAATAACATAATGGTGATCGGCCAAAGCTGCCACTTGAGGACTATGGGTTACACACAATACTTGATGAATCCTAGAAATTTGTTTTAATTTTCTTCCAACAATTTCAGCAACCCCACCTCCAATACCTGTATCAATTTCATCAAACAAACACGAGAGGGGTTCTTCATCAAAAAGCAGGGCTGTTTTAATAGCTAAAAGAATGCGGGAGAGTTCTCCTCCTGAGGCCACACGTGAAAGCTGGGCTTCTTTCATGCCCTGGTTTGCCGAAAAAAGAAAACAAACTACATCAAGCCCATTTTTAGTAAAATGTGAACTCTCTTTTCCATCCAGAGATTCGATTACTACACGAAAACGCGCACCAACCATGGCTAATTCTTTTAATTGTTTATTAATTTTTTCTTCCATAGAACGAGCTGTGATATTTCTTAACCGACTCAACTCTGCCCCTAAAATTTTTATTTCATGCAAAGTAATTTCTAAATTTTTATCTAATTCTTGCAGCTGAATTTCGGTATGGGAAAGAAGATTTAATTCCCCCTCTAATTGGATTAATTTCTTTTTTGCATCACTCAAACTTCCACCATATTTTTTCTTTATTTTTTGAAGTTCAAATAAGCGAGATTCAATTTGATCAAGCCTTGAAGGATCTAGATCGATGGAAGAACCAAATTGAAAACTTAACTGATGTACTTCGTGCAAATGGTTAAGAGCTTCTTCTATTTCTTTTTTAATGTTACGCAGACTGGCATCGCCTGCCCCAAGCCGATCAAGACTTAAAGCTCTCGATTCTAAACTTGAAATAATAGAGGCATCCTGGGTATAAAGTAGCTCCTCGAAAGTCTGACACCAAGCTAAAAGTTGGCTAGCATTTTTTACTCTCGATTTTTCTGTTTCTAACCCAATATCTTCATCGTCAGTTTCAAGTTTGGCGTTTTTAATTTCACTGATCTGATACCTTAAAAAATCAACGCGTTCTTCTTTTTGTGTTAGATTTTCTAGGGCGGTTTCTTTTTTTAAAAGCATTTCCTTATAGTTTCCATAGGCCTGCTGATATTGCCTGAGGGCTTCATTAAAATCCATCTTGGCTTTTATTTTCCATTGGGAAGCAGCTAAATCGAGAATTTCTCCTGCCATGCCCTCTTTGAGTAATTTTTGTTGTTCAAATTGTCCGGTGAGATCAAAAAGTAAATCGGTGAGTGTAGCAAGTTGTTTGATGGTTGATTGGATTCCATTAATGTAAACTTTATTTTTTCCTTCCTGATTTAAGATACGTCTTAAAATAAGGACAGATCCTTCTAAGGGATAATCATTATTTTTAAGCCACAGCCTCGCTTGAGAGTTTTTAGAAAGATCAAGGGAGGCCTCTATAATAGCTTCAGTTTCTCCTGCTCTAATCCATTGGGTTTGAGCAGCCCTGCCTACAAGGAGACTAATAGCCCCAATTAAAAGAGATTTCCCAGTTCCGGTTTCGCCAGAAAAAACATTCATTCCTGGTTTTAAGCTTATTCTGGCTTCTTTGATCAGGACAAAATTTTTGACATACATTTCTTCAATCATTGAATTGTTTTTCTAACATCCTTTGGGTTAAATTTCCAATTGAATCTCTAGAGAAGATCCTATATGGGAAACAAAGAATGTATCCATTTGCTACTGGTTTTTTATTGTTCTTAGGGCTCGCCATTTTTATTTACTCAATGCTCACTCGTGGCGCCCTTCTTTTAATGACCAAGGGATACTCCTTTCGCCTTGATAAAATTCCCCAACGCATCAAGGACACCCTTCTCTATGCTGTTGGTCAGAAACGTTTTTTACGTCAGGAACAAAAACCCATCGATCTTAAGGCTGGCATCATGCATGCCATTATTTTTTGGGGGTTTTTAGTTATTTCCCTTCGTACGATTACCCTTTTTGGCATGGGTTTCTTTCAAAATTTTACCCTTCCTTTTTTGCAAGGTTTATCCGGTATTCTCTACAACATCACTCTTAATATTTTTTCTCTTTTAGTTACTCTTGCTTGCAGTTACGCCCTTTACAGACGTTTTTCCGGAAATATTACACGCATAACCAAAAGTACCGAAGGCGTTATTATTCTCTGTATTATTATTTCACTCATGCTCACCGATTTTGTCTTTGAAGGAGCCCATGCAGCCTTACACCATACAAGTACTCCCAGGGGAGCTTTTGTAGGCCAGTTTTTAAACCTTATTTTCCTGGGATGGAACCCCTATCTCTTAAAAGGCTTAGAGGGTATTTCCTTTTTAGTCCACATTGCTTTAATTCTTAGTTTTCTTAATTTTCTCCCCTATGGAAAACATTTTCATATTATTACGGGCATTCCCAATGTTTTTTTTAAAAATTTAAAACCTTATGGGCAATTAACGGCGCTTAATTTTGAGGATCAAAATTTAACTACTTATGGAAATGATCGTATTGAACAATTTAGTTGGAAAAATTATCTTGATTGGTTTAGCTGCACGGAATGTGGTCGTTGTCAAGACAGTTGCCCGGCCTACAATAGTGATAAACCTCTTTCCCCCAAAGAATTAACCATTTCACTCCGTAATTTTCTCTATCGTAAACAAGCCAAACTTTTAGCCCATTATCAAGGCAAAGAAGGCGTCCTTGATGAATTAGGCTTTATTGCTGATAACACCCCTCTTTTAGGAGATAACATTCTTCATGAAACTCTTTGGTCTTGTACCACTTGCAGGGCTTGTGAAGAAGCCTGCCCTGTATTTATCGAATATGTGCAAGAAATTGTGGATATGCGTCGCAATTTAGTGATGGTGAAGGGAGAATTTGCTCCAGAAGTTCAAAACGTGATGGTAAATATGGAGCGCAATTATAATCCCTGGGGCATTGGTTATACTGAACGCGGCAGTTGGGCCAAGGGTTTAGGTATCCCAACTTTTGCCGAAAACCCCAATGTAGAATATCTCTACTTTGCTGGATGCGCTGCTAATTTTGACGATCGAAATAAAAAAGTAGCCTTATCCCTCTCAAAAATTTTGAAAGACGCGGGAGTGAGTTTTGGAATTTTAGGCATGGAAGAAAAATGTACAGGGGATTCGGCACGAAGACTTGGCAATGAATATTTGGCACAAAGCCTCATGAAAGAAAACATTGCTACTTTTGATAAGTATAAAATCAAAAAGGTAATTACCTCATGCCCTCATTGTTTTAATTCCATTAAAAATGAATTTCCTCAATTTGGTGGAAACTACGAGGTTGTGCACCACACCGAACTTTTAGCTCAGTTGATTGCGACAAAGAAAGTTAAACCCACTAAAAGTGTATCTAAAAAAGTTGTTTATCATGACTCCTGTTACTTGGGCCGTTATAATGAGGTTTATGATGCTCCAAGAGAAATTTTAAAATCAATTCCAGGTGTAGAAGTAGTTGAGGCAGAACTTTCTAAATCCATGGGACGTTGTTGCGGTGCAGGAGGAGGCCGAATGTGGATGGAAGAAAAAACAGGAAAAAGAGTTAATCATATGCGCCTTGCTGATTTAAAAGAAACCAAAGCAACGGTTGCAGCCACCGCTTGCCCCTTCTGTAAAATCATGATTACCGATGCCATCAACGATACAAAATCTGATGCCATGCGTTCCCAGGATATCGTTGAAATTTTAGCAGAAAGTGTGTAAACTCTTTTTATGAAAAGTAAAACTTGGTATTTGCTTTTTCTTCTTACCTCTCTCACCTTAATTCTTGCTTCTCCCATGGCAATGGCTAAGAAGAAAAAAAAAGATAAAGACGTAGAAAACACATCAAGTGGGATGGTTCATACTTCAAGTGGTTCGAATTATCGTCTCTCTTCCCTTTCACCTGATGACCAAAGACAATTTGAAGCTCTGACAAAAGAACAACAAGAGGCCATTCGGGCGGGTCGCATAGAACGTGGTTTTAATGAATGGATGGCTAAATTAGCCAAAGGTGATCCTTTTTATGGAACCGAACATCATCCTGTATTTGTTGATTATGAACAGGTATGGCTTTATACCAGAGAAGACATCCAGGAAAATAAAATAGAAAACCAAATTATGGATCCTCAAACCAATTGGCCTACTATTCACAGAAAAGTCACCAAAAAAAAATGTACGATTGGAGATTATTTTGTTCTTTGGGACCGGGGAATCGTGGTGGATATTAAAAGGGATGATTCTCAAAAAAATTATGGTACCTGCACCATCGAAAATGAGGAAGCCTTTCTTCCCATCGTTAATGGCCAGCCTGTTGAGCCACGAAGATGAAGCTTGGACTTGTTCCCTATCTTAATGCACTTCCCCTCCATGCTTACTTGGAGCTACCCTTTGTTCTTTTACCCCCTTCAACATTAGAAAAAAAAATTTTTGCTGGAGAAATTGATTTAGCCCTTCTTCCAACTTTAAGTTATTTAAAACACAAAAATCTCATTCCACTTTTTGAGCTAGGCCTGATTCAATCGATGGGCCCAGTTGAAAGTGTGATGGTAAGTTATCCTCAAAAACTAGGTCATCCATCAAACATAAAATCAATAAAATTTACTTCAGAATCAATTACTTCAATAGCATTATTTAAAGTAATTTATAGATTTTATTGGGATCAGCCTTTGGAGGAACTTCAACTCACCCATTCTCCTCATGCTGCTTATCTAGAAATTGGAGACAAGGCTTTTAATCTTCCTCGTCAAGATAGGGTTGTGATTGATTTAGGACAGGTATGGTCAGAATGGACGGGCTTGCCTTTTATCTATGCTTTCTGGGTTGCACGCACCCCCCCCTCAAAAGACATTCTCCAAAAAATTATTGAAGCGAGAAAAAAGGGAATGCAAAACCTAGATCTATTATGTCGGGAGCAAAAAATACTCCCTTCTGCACAAGCTCTGCATTACTTGACAAAGTGCATGAGGTACGAAATGGTCGAAACAAGTCTTGAGGCTATCAACCTTTTTCAAAAATACTGTTTTGAATTGGGTTTGATCCGCTTATGAAAACTCTTTATCAAAAAATTGAAAATGGAGAGAGAATCAATACCTCTGAGGCTCTTCTGTTGGCTCATCAAGGAGATTTTCATGAACTGGGACGTTTGGCTCGTGAAAAATCCATTCAAAAAAACGGAAAAAAAATAGCTTTTTTAATCGACCGCAATATCAACTACACCAATGTTTGTGCAGCACGCTGTTCTTTTTGTGCTTTTTACAGACCCCATAAACATAAAGAAAGTTATGATCTTTCTTTTGAAGCCATCGATCAAAAAATTGAAGAAACTTTAAAACTTGGGGGAACCAGAATTCTCATGCAAGGAGGGCTGCATCCCCAACATAATCTTGATTATTATATTGCTCTCATTTCTCATATTAAAAACAAATTTTCCACCCTTCATATTCATGCCTTTTCTCCTCCTGAAATTCATCATGTATCCCAAAAAAGTGGTGTAAGCTATGAGGAGGCGCTTTCTAGCCTTAAAAAAGCGGGCTTGGGATCTATGCCTGGAGGAGGTGCCGAAATTCTTGTAGATCATATCAGGGATCAAATAGTGATCGGTAAGTGTAATTCTAGACAATGGTTAGAAATTATGGAAACCTCGCATCGTGTTGGCATTCGAAGTACAGCAACCATGATGATGGGGCATGTTGAATCTTGGGAAGATCGTATAGAACATTTAGAGCGTTTGCGAAGCATTCAAGATAAAACCCATGGTTTTTTATCTTTTATCCCCTGGACTTTTCAACCTGAAAACACAGCACTTCACCCCCGTATTAAAAGAAATCATCAAGTCAATCTGGCCAATACTTTCGAATACCTTAAAATGTTGGCCCTTTCTCGTATCTACCTTGATAATTTTGATCATCTTCAGGTTTCACTTTTAACTCAAGGGGTAAAGGTGGCACAAATTGGGCTTCATTTTGGGGCTGATGATTTAGGAAGTTTTTTAATCGAAGAAAATGTAGTTCGGCTTGCTGGAAGATCCCAAGAAATCAGTTTAGAAAAAGAAACCATGGCCAAAATTATTTTAGAATCAGGTTATACTCCCTTTGAAAGAGATACTTTTTATAACACCTTGCTGAATTAATGCTTTATATTGCCCATGACATTGTTACCATAACAGGCCCCATCTTCTCGCCTGGATTTATTGAAATAGAAAAAGAACGTATTGTTAATCTGGGTTCTCTTAATGATCTCTCTGCAGAAAAAAAAAGAAAAGCCATCGATGTTTCTCACTTAAGTATTTTTCCAGGTTTTATTAATGCCCACTCTCACTTAGAACTAACAGCCCTTGGGCCTGTAATTCCTCAATGTGAAACAAACCACCCTTCTTTTTTTACAGACTGGATCCGTAAACTCCTTCTAAAAAAAAATTCTCTCTCTTTAGAAAAAATTCACCAAGGCATTAAAAAAGGCATTGAAAATTTAAAAAAACAAGGAGTGGTAGCTATTGGAGATCATATTAGTTTTAATATCGATTGGGCACCTGTGCTTCATTCTGGTTTCAAGGGAAAACTTTTTCCTGAAATTATTGGCGTCATACCAGAGATAGCCAAAGATATTTTGGACAGATCTCTGAAGAAAAAAAAAGAGCATGAAAAAAATTCATCAAAAATAAGCATTCACCCAAGTCCTCATTCGGTTCATGCTGTTCATCCTGATGTGTTAGATAAAATTTTCAGGCAAAATCCACCCCTGTCTTGTCATATTGCAGAAAGTGAAAGTGAATTCCTTTATTTTTCTGAATCAGGAGGTTCCCTGGTTGATTTGATAAACGAAAAAAATCAACCCATAAAACACCACGCTTTAAGTGCCCTGGATTATCTGAGCAAAAATAAACTCGATATTTCTCGTTTAACCCTTGTCCACGGGAATTATCTGACAAAAACAGATCATGATCTAATCAAAAAAAATAAATTGTCCCTCATTCATTGCCCTGGATCCCATCGTTTTTTTGGTCATCGCCCCTTTCCTCTTTTTGAATATCTTCAAGAAGGAAAAATTATTGCCTTAGGAACAGATTCTTTAGCTAGTAATACAGAACTTAATTTCCTGGGTGAATTAAAATTAGCCCAGAAAACACACCCGCGGGTTAGCCTGGTTTCTTTAATCACCATGGCTACTCTGCATGGGGCTTATGCTCTTCACTTAGAAAATCAGTTGGGCTCATTAGAAATAAATAAATCAGCCAGTTTGGTTGGATATAGGGCTTTATCAAAAGATCCTTTTGAGAATCCTTTTTTAGCCCTACAAGCTGATTTGGTTTTGATTGATGGACAAAAAATTTAAATAGTTTTTCTATCTTTGCCCCATTCCAAAATTGCAGGAAGCAAAATAAGAGAGGCAGCTAAGCAAGTGACAATACCAATTAAAACACTATTGCCCATAGAACGTAAGCCTGGGTGATGACAAAACGAAAGTCCAAGATAGCCAAAAAGTGTGGTTAAAGAAGCCATAAAAGCTGCAGAACCGGTAGTAGTTAAAGCCTCCACGACGGAAGTTTGTTTCTTTTCTAGATAGCGATGATAAATATGCACGCTATTATCTTCTCCCATTCCTAAAACAACGGGGATGGCGATCATATTATAAAAATTAAACTTCCATCCAAATAAAACCATAGTAGCCACCATCGTAAACATGCCAAAGCTTAAAACAAGCATAACAACAAGGGCACGTTTCCAATTCATAAAATCAAAATAAACCAACAAGCCTACGATCAAAAAACTCAAAATCATAGTGAATCTACTGTCTCTAAAAAGGGTTAAAAGAACATCTGCAAAAATCATGGCATCTGAAGAAGCACGAAAGGTTTGTCCTCCCACATCAAGTTCATGGGCTTCTTTAAAAAAACTTATCGCATTACGCCCATCATCTAATTCCAAATTAGGCTTAGGATAAATAAAGGAAACCTGTTCATTTTTATAGGCACCCAAACCATAGAAAGCTTCTTTAATATTTGTTGGGATCTCCTCTTCTTTAACAAATTTTGTATTTCGAATGGCTTGTTGAAAATCAATTTTTAATTGCCGATCCTTACCTTTTAAAACATTGAGAGCATCATCTGAAAGAAGACGATCAATTTCTTGTAAAATAGTCATCTTATCCTTTTGATCCTTGGGATATAAATCATAGACCGAACGATAAGTATCAATAACAGAGTTGGGATCTTGCTTCCTGTTTTTAAACTCTTGAGATAATCGCATTGCTTCTTCTTCATTTTGAATAACAATGAAGGCAGGGCTATTAACCCTCCCACTTACCTCTCGTAATCTTGCTCTTGCTTCTTCTGTTTCTGGGATATGCATTTTCAACAGACGGTAATTCCATTCAAAACCAATATAAGGAAAAAGGAAAAGAGAGATGACAAAAAGACACAAACAAGAAACAACAATACCCTTATAAGCAGGAATTTTTTTGAAAAAACGCGTCAGGGCCAAACGTCCCCATATTTTTTTTGGTTTGTGTTTTATAAGTTTTAGTTTTTCAAATAAAATAATAAGAGCAGGGAAAAAAAGAAGATATGAAATTAAAGTAATCAAAAGACCAATGCCGGCAATCCATCCAAACTCAGAAAAACCCCTAAAATCATTAAAAAGAAGAATAAAAAACGTGCCCACTGTTGTTAAAACAGCTGTGGCAGAAGAACGCCCTGTTTTAAAAATAATATGAGAGATGGCTGTTTTTTGATCAATCCCAGCGATTCTTTCCATCTGATAGCGATCAAGCATATGAATACCTATGTCCACACCAAGGCCAAAAAGAATGGAAAATAAAAAAGAAGTAACCACATTGAGATTGGAAATAAAAAATGAACAAATAGAAAATCCACCTAAAATTCCCAAAACCAAAGGAATAAAAACAAGAATAACCGAGGCTATATTTTGAAAATAAATAAAAAGAGAAAGCAAAATACACATAAGAGAAATAATGCCCGCACGAGTTAAATCTGAAATGAGAGTATTATATTCGTCAATACGCGTGCGAATAGAACCCGCATAACTGATGCGAATGGAATCCCCATAACCAGAAACAGGATACGCACGCATGATGTCATTCACCATGCCATAAAATTTCTTATAATAAGAAAGAGAGGCATCTTGATTTTTGGGATAAAGTTTTAAAACATAAACAGTTTCGTTTTCGTTGGTAAAATATTTATTTTTAACTCCCCTAATATATTCGGCACGATATTTCTCAAAAAGATCTTCAAATTTCAGGGGATCTTGCCCAGCACTATCCGAACCAAAATCAATGTACAGGCCTTTGAGTTTTTCCCGTTGAATTTTACGTGAAATGCGATCTTTGATTTCTTGCAGATCATCTTTATCAATATACAACAGTTTATGATTAGAAAAAAAATCAAAGCCTTCCTTGGTATATAAAACATTTTCAATAAAAGGTTCCGACTGAAACTTTTGAACTAAATCGAGCATTAATTTTTTGTTATTTTCCGGATTTGGCGAATCAATAATAACAACAAGATCCCCTCCCCCCTTCTTTTTAAATTTCTGTTTCATTTCCTGACCTAAGGTAACAGTAGGATGATCATCGGGAAGAAGCTTAGAAATATCAGTACTAATATTACCCATTAATTTAATGGCCCGAGGATAGGACAAAACACTTAAGACAATAAAAACGGCAGATAAAAACCAATAGTGAGTGAGAAGGCGGAAGATCTTATTTTTATTCATTTGAATTTTAAAGAGTTATCTCAGAAGTGGTGTTGAATCAATAATATTTATGCTAATTTAATGAGCCGTTATAATAATCTGAGCTTCTTCCGCTAAAAATTTTCTGAGCGATAGATTAATAAGAGTCTGGTATGGGATACCATTTTCTCTTGCCATTTTTTGATAAAAATCAAGGACATCTTTGTCTAACCTAATTGTTTTTTGAACTTTGTTGCGACGATAAAACTTACCTTTAACCGCTCTTGAAAAATTATATTCTTTTTTCATATTGTTTCCTCTCCTTTCGGGTTGCTTGTCTTGCTGAAATAATACGAATCCATTCACAATCATCTTTAATGAGACGGTATAAATGAACAACAACAAGAACATGAGCATCAACACTTTGACCAATGGTAACCCATCTTTCTTCATGATGTCTCATTGAATCTAATATCGATAAGTGAAACGGATCATCAAAAATTGTTTGCGCTATCTCAAAAGAGATGCCATGTTTTTTTATATTTATATCAGCCTTAACAGGATCCCATTCAAACAACATTGTTGTTACATTATAGTTTATATTTTATCTTGCATCAACCCCTTTTTTTAGATAAATCATGCCTATGCACCTTGAGAGTAAAATTTTATCTTCTTCTCCGCAATTTCAAAAAAATACCCAGCACAATTTAGGTCTGATTAAAGAACTAGAATCAAAAATCCAAACAGCCTCTGAGGGAGGCGGGCTTGAACATAAAAACCGCCATAAACAAAGAGGCAAACTTTTAGCACGAGAAAGAATTGCTCATCTTCTTGATTCTGATTCTTCTTTTTTAGAACTTTCTCATCTGGCTGCCCTTGACCTTTATGAAAATCAAGCTCCCGCAGCTGGCCTTGTTACAGGCATTGGCCAAGTAGAAGGCAAAACGGTGATGATTATTGCCAATGATGCCACAGTAAAAGGTGGCACTTATTTTCCCATAACTGTCAAAAAACATTTGCGTGCACAGGAAATTGCAATGGAAAATAATCTCCCCTGTATCTACTTGGTTGATAGTGGTGGTGCCTTTCTTCCCCTTCAAGCTGAAGTCTTTCCCGATCGTGATCACTTTGGACGCATTTTTTATAACCAGGCCAGGCTTTCGGGGCTTGGCATCCCTCAAATTGCCGTTGTGTTGGGATCTTGCACAGCAGGCGGGGCCTATGTTCCAGCCATGAGTGATGAAACCATTATTGTTAAAAATCAGGGGACCATCTTTTTAGGAGGCCCACCGCTGGTTAAAGCAGCAACGGGCGAAAATGTTACAGCTGAAGAATTAGGCGGGGCCGATGTCCATTGTCGTCAAAGTGGAGTGGCCGATCACTATGCTCATAACGACCAACATGCCCTTCTCATGGTTAGAGAAATTGTGGTGCATTTAGGCAATGGGGCCCAAAAACTTTTAATTCGAAAAACAAATTTTAAAGAACCCCACTATCCAGAAAACGAAATTTTAGGAATTCTTCCTACAGATTTAAAAACTTCTTTTGATAGTCGTGAAATCTTAGCGCGCCTCTTAGATGATTCAGATTTTCATGAGTTTAAGGCTCTTTATGGTACTACCCTGGTTTGTGGTTTTGGAAGTATTTATGGTTATGAGGTGGGTATTATTGCAAATAATGGAGTTTTGTTTTCTGAAAGTGCCTTAAAGGGAACTCATTTTATTGAACTGTGTAATCAAAGAAAAATTCCCCTGGTTTTCTTACAAAATATTACAGGATTTATGGTTGGCAAAAAATACGAATCAGAAGGCATTGCAAAAAATGGTGCCAAGTTAGTGACGGCAGTGGCAACAACAAAAGTGCCTAAATTTACCATCATTATGGGAGGAAGTTTTGGTGCTGGTAATTATGGCATGTGCGGTAGGGCCTACCAACCCCGTTTTCTTTTTACATGGCCCAATGCCAGAATTTCAGTCATGGGAGGTGAACAAGCAGCAACTGTACTTTCTATGGTTAAGCTAGAGCAATTAAAAGCCAAACAAAAAATCATTTCAGAAAAAGAAATTCATGAAATCAGAGAACCTATTTTAAAAATTTACGAAAAACAAGGTTCTCCTTATTTTAGCACAGCAAGGCTTTGGGATGATGGGATTATCGATCCACGTAAAACACGTTCTGTTTTGGGTTTATCTTTAGATGCTGTAAGCCATGGGCAAAAAAGCTTTCATGGCCCTTTTGGAGTCTTTAGAATGTAATGAGTTACAAAACCCTTCAATTAGAATCAAGCACAGGTCTTTTAAAAATTACCCTTAATCGGCCTCAAGTAAAAAATGCCTTTAATGAACAAATCATTCAAGAACTCACGGATGTATTTCAAAAAGAAGCTTTAGAAAAAAATGTTCGTGTTATTTTTCTCTCGGGAAATGGAGAATGTTTTTCTGCAGGGGCAGATTTAAACTGGATAAAAAAAACAGCCAGCTATTCTTATGAACAAAATCTGAAAGATGCACAAACCTTTTCAGCCATGCTTGCCCTGCTTAATTCTTGTCCTAAAACAGTTGTAGTAGCTGCCCATGGTGCAGCCTTAGGTGGCGGCATGGGGCTTATTTCAATTGCAGATTATGCCTTAGCCAGCAAAGACACCCTTTTTGGATTTACGGAGGCTAGGCTTGGTTTAATTCCTGCTGTCATTAGCCCCTTTGTGATCGATAAAATTGGTTTATCCCACGCCCGTTCTCTTTTTCTTACAGCCATGCGTTTTGATACCAAAAAAGCATACGACATTGGACTTATCCATGAAGTATGCGATTCACAACAAGCCCTTCAAAAACGAAGTGAAGAACTTTTAAGTGAACTCTTAAAATTATCCCCTCATGCCGAGCTAAAAGCCAAAGAACTGATTTTTACTCTTTCTGCCTTAAATACTTCGAGACGTCTTGAAAAATCAGCTGAATTTTTAGCCCAAGTGCGCTCTCATCCCGAGGCTATTGAAGGAGTTAGTGCTTTCCTTGAAAAAAGGCATCCTAAATGGTTGAAATATAATGAATAAAAATATATCAATTGTTGAGGTTGGACCTCGTGATGGATTACAAAATGTCTCTCACACTCTTACTTTTGGACAGCATGTAAAATTAATCAAGGCTCTTGCCTCATCTGGATTACATGAAATTGAGGGAGGGAGTTTTGTGAGGCCAGACAAGCTTCCTTCCATGGCCCATACCAAGGATATTGCAACCTACTTCAAGGGAAGCGATCTGTCTCTGTGGTACTTAGTGCCCAATCAAAAAGGTTTAAAGCTAGCCCTAGAACAAGGGGTACAAAAAATAGCTTTTTTTACAGCAGCCAGTAAAACTTTTAATGAAAAAAATATTGGGATGAACTTAAATGAGAGTCTGCAAATTATTCGAAGTTGTTTTGATGATTTAAAGCAACAGGGCTATTCTTTTTTACCTCATTGGACAGATTTGACCAATGATGAAAAAAAAGTAAAAATCAGGCTTTATATTTCCACAGTGATTGCTTGTCCTTATCAGGGCCCTCTAGATCCAAGCGTTACTCTCGATATTCTAGAAAAACTAAAAGATCTTCCCATTGCTCAATATTCTTTGGGTGATACTTTGGGAGTAGGAACACCAAAAACATGGAAATCTCTTTTATCTCTCCTGCCTCAAACCTATCTTAATCTAAACCGTATTGCGATGCATTGCCATGATACCTATGGATGTGCCCTAGCCTCTATTGCCGAGGGCTTAAATTATGGGATCACAACTTTCGATTCAAGCATTGGTGGTTTAGGCGGATGTCCTTATGCCCCAGGTGCTACAGGAAACCTGGCCACCGAAGATTTAGTTTATTTTTTAAACAAAGAGGGATTTGAAACCGGGGTTGATTTAGAAAAACTTTTAACAGTCTTTGGCACTGAAACTACGGGCACTCTTTGTAATGTTTCAAAGGTTTACCAAGCATTTTCCTGATTTTTTGATGGCCTTTTTTAAAATGTCCCAAAACCTTTTTGGCCCAAACAAATTCTGATGCTAAAACAGCGAGCCCCAGTGGAATAACCACCAAGGCAGGCCCTGGCAAAACAATCATGGCAATACCAATAAGAAGAACCGTACCCCCAATAAGCGCAATAAAGAAACGCCTCGCCTTCTGGGTATTTTTAATTTGAGTTAACAATTTTTGCATTGTATAAACTTTTGTCATCCCCGTCCCTACCTTTCCGCCAAAGGCGGACCAGCCTCTGGCTGGCGCGAGAATAAACTCAGGCGGGGATCCATTTTTATATTCAAAGATGAAAAGATATCTTTTCTATTTAATTTGGTTATGTGCCACTTTTCTTTTGGGTTACTTTAAATTTAAAATCCATCCTCACTGGGCCATGCTCACCACCCCTTTGCTTCTTTGGCTTCTCATCAAAGCCAAGGTTCCATCTGCCTTGGCAGACGCTTACTTTAAAGCACTTGTTCTCACCACTGTCGCAACGTTTCTAACTGGCTTAGGACTTCTTATTGGTTTTATCCCCCACATTTTCCATATGGGAGCCATTATTCTTCTGGGTTTGATTTCTCTAACCTCTCTAGTTTCTTTGAGATCCTTAGTAGGTAAAGAGTTGGGACTAACCAAAAAACCAGATAGGCAAAAATAAAATAGTTATTCATCATCTTTTTCCCCTTAAATGCTGTTCTAAAGAGTAAATTCGGTAAGTAAAATAATAAAGCAAAGCAAAAAGAAAAAAAATTCCAAAAATAGAAACAATCAGTGTTATTCGCATTTCAATTGGCATACTATTTTTTTGTCCTAAGACCGAAGGATGGATACCTCTCCATAATTTAACCGATAAAAAAATAAGAGGCATATCAATAAGACCAAAAAGAGTAATCAGGGCTGCTAAGACTTTCCCTTTTCCTTGATCATAAAAAAAGTCTCTCACTAAAAGTGAGGATGCAAAAATAAGCCAAATCAAAAGAGTGGTGGTGAGTCTTGGATCCCAAGTCCACCAAGTGCCCCAAATGGGTTTAGCCCAAAGAGGGCCAGATAAGAGAACCATACTGGCAAAAACAAGCCCAACCCCAGCCCCTGTATGAGAGTGAATATCCCAAGAAATGTTTCGTTTTAAAAGATAGCCAATGGCAAATAAAGCAGAAAGCCCAAAACCAAGGTACATGGCAAAGGCCGAGGCTACGTGAAAATAAAAAATCTTTTGCACCACCCCCTGGGTTGCTTCAATGGGAGCATAGAAAAAAATGAGGTAAAAACAAAAACAAATAAAAAAATAAAACAACAATAGAAAAATATTTTTCATGTTTTACTCCAAAAGTTGCGATCCAAACAAACCATAACAGACAACCAGGTAAATTAAATCAATCAAAATTAAAAAACGAATCCACATCCCATTAAAAATAATGTCTCCACCTACCAATTCTGCTGATTGAACCGAAGCAATCAAAATAGGGCTAAGCAAGGGATAGAGAATCAAGGGAAGTAAAAGGTCCCTTTGCGTATGCTCTCTAGTTAATACTGAAAAAAAAGTCCCGAGGGTTGAAAATCCAACGATACCACCAAAAGAGAGCAAAAATACCCAAAGGTAGGAATAAAAAGAAAGAGAAAGATTAAAAAGAACCACAATAAAAATTTCAATAAAAAGCGCATAAACCAGAAGACACAATACATTCATGAGATTTTTAGCCATAAAAAGGGGCCTGAGCATTTGAGGTCTCATTTTGAAATAATTTAAAATATCCCCTTCAGACTCAGGCTCAAATGATCGTTGCACCCTCATTAAGCCTCCAAAAAAAAGAGCCAGCCAGGTTAATGGAAAAAGAGTGCCTTCTTTATTTCCAAAAACATTGCGGAGACAAAGATTAACAATAAAAATCAAAAGAAAACCCACAAAACAAAGACTTAAAAAGGCAGATGTATTTTTTAAAAAAAGATTAAGCTCATTTTTAAAAATTTTAAGGGTTAACATTTTGTAATTCCACTGTTGGTCAATTGAAAGCAAGAAATCCCATCCAAACCTTCAAGAGAATGTGTGGTCATTAAAATTGTTTTTTGTTGGCTTACTTGTTCTTGCAAGTAACCTATAAATTTTTTTCTAAAGGAAACATCGAGGGTATTTAAGGGTTCGTCTAAAATAAAAAAATCAGCATCAGAAAGAAACAAGGAAGCCAAAGCACATCTGGCCTTCTCACCTTGGGAAAGATGACGAATAGGGCGTTCAAAAAAAGCACCCAGATTAAAATCCGTTATTATTTGTTTTAAATACTCCGGGGCTTTGTTTTCAAGAGAACTAAAATAATTAAGATTGTCCAAAGCTGTTAGGTCCAGGTAAAGACCCGGCAGACCAGAATAATAAGCAAGTTTAGGCTGATAGGAATCAAAAGAAACAAAACCATCACTAGGTTTTAAAAGCCCAGCAATCAGCTTTAAAAGGGTTGATTTTCCTATCCCATTACTTCCTTTTAAAACTAATAAAGACCCATTCAAGATTTCCCAAGAAAGATTTGAAAAAATATGATGAGAATCGTATTGAAAAGAAAGAGATAAAATTTTCAATTTCCATGCATTCATCATCTATTGAATTTTAGCTTCATACTTCGAAGCACATTTGGCGAGTATTTCTCTGGCCTTAAAAATATCGTCTCCTTCCCACAATCCAGTAACCACCACATCAGAACCTTCCCGAAAAGTATCGGGAGCTAAACCATCATAAGAAACTTTGAGTACGTGTTTACTTTCAGTCACATCAAAAGAATAAACAAGCCCAAATGGGGTTTCTGTTTTTTGGATATGAGAAGCCTTGCCTGCAACTTTAATAACCTTTTTTTGATATTTTTCCTTACCTCCATAAAGTTCACTAACCGTCACATAGTATTGAAGAGAATCTTTAAAAATGCCTGAAACAAGCCAAATAATAATAAAAAATAAACCAAGAATTCCAACAAGTTGTAAAATTTTTTTTCTCATATAGTTTTTCTGTTAAAAAACCACGCAACCTCTTAAATTATTTGCCGAAAATAAGGGTGAGCTCGAAAGAGCTGACTGACCCCCTTTTTAGGCCTTCTAGCCCGCCATAGGCGGGCGGAAGGTCTTTTTTTTTACTCATAGATCACTTCGATGATTTCGTACTCTTTTTTACCCTTGGGAGCCTTAACAATCACAGTATCTTCTTTAAACTTTCCTATCAATGACCTTGCAATGGGAGATTTAACTGAGACTTTTCCTTTTCCTACATCTGACTCTAATTCACCTACAATTTGGTAAGTAACCTGGGAATCGTCATCTAAATCGAGAAGCTTTACAATAGCTCCAAACATAACCTTGGCACTTCCCTTCATTGATTTAGGATCAATAATTTCAGCTTTGGAAACCACATTCTCTAAATATTCAATACGACCCATCACATGCCCAAGTTTCTCCTTAGCAGCATGATACTCAGCATTTTCACTTAAATCTCCATGAGCCCTGGCAGTTTCTAATTCGTCAACAATTCTCGGCCTGTCAATTGCTTTTAAAAAACTAAGCTCTTTTTTAACTTTTTCAATCCCCTCTGGGGTAAATGGGAAACGTTCTATCATTTCTGGAAACCCTTTCTTAATGCCTTGGGGTAAAATTTAAGAGGTCGGCCTAGATGGAAGAAGAAATTTAAAGAGTGAACCCTGCCCTACCTTACTTTCAACAGCAATCACTCCTTGATGAAGCTCGACCAATTGTTTCGTGAGTGCCAAACCTAACCCTGTTCCTTGATATCTACGGGTAAAGGTGGAATCAACCTGTTGGAAAATATCAAATATGCTGCTTAAATGCTCCTCCTTGATACCAATACCATTATCTGCAACCGTAATTTTAAAAAGCCCCCGATTCTCATAAGCTTCGGGCTTGTAGGAAAACTCTTCCAACCAAAAAGTAGAATCTTTCGAATAATCTACTTTAACCTCAATCTTACCGCGATCGGGTGTAAACTTAATGGCATTTCCTACAAGATTTAGCAAGATTTGTCTTAGTTTACGTGGATCAGCTTCAAGTGATGGCAAACCTTCTGGGATCACAATAGAAAGTTCCTGTTTTTTTCTGCCAACTAAGGGTGTTACTGTCTGATAAACTTCGGTAATAACCTCTCCAATAGGAAAAGATTCCAGGTTTAACTCCATTTTTCCCGCTTCTACTTTGGCTAAATCAAGGATACTATTAATGAGTTGAAGCAGGTTTTCAGCATTCTTTAAAACCTCACTGAGCGAGTCTTTTTGTTCTATCCTTAACTCCCCTAAAACATTATCCAATAAAATTTCAGAATACCCAATAATAGCTGTTAGTGGGGTTCTTAATTCATGACTCATAATGGCCAAAAAATCAGATTTAATTTTATTTGCTTCTTCCAATTGCTTGTTTTTTTGCTGTAATTCTTCAAAAAGTTGAGCTGATTCCAAAGCAAGAGCCGCCTGATTGGCAAAATTATCAAGAGTATCAATAACACTTTCTTCTACATAGGCCTTCCTACTTGCTCCAATTAAAGCTCCCACAACCTTTCGCTCGGCAACAAGAGGAGTAACTACAAATTTTTTAAAACCAATTTCTTTTTGTACCTTTTTTGTTCTTTCTTGATCAATGGGAGGCACTAAACCAATCGTAAGCTCAACCATCTCATTACGAATAATCACTCGATTTTTAAGAATGGATTGATAAGCCGAGTTATTTGTTGATTTAAGAGGTAAATGGAGATCAGAAAGTTTTCTTCCCCAGATTTCTTCTATTCGTTCGGTCAGGGCATTTGCTTGAGGAACATAAAAATGAATTACCTTTTCTTCTTTGGAAAGAAGAGCCAAAAAACAAACATCAAATCCTAAACCTTGAATCACACCCTTTAAAACCTGATCGATAACTGATTGAAGATTTAAAGCACGACGAATAGTAGATCCGATACGATTAAGAGCTAAAAGCTGCACATTTCTTGTTTCGAGTGCTCTTTCTTTGATTTTAGAAAAGTAATAAGCAATCTTAGAGGCATAAACAACAACACCAAGCGCTATGGGAAGAAAAATAAGATTAAAAATATAACCAAAACCTTCGATGCGAAAAAGATAAGAAGCTACGGTTGGATAATTAAAAGGAGCAACAATTCCTGTATTCATTAAAAACAAAAGACCACAATAAGAAACCAGGGCTGCTGTTGCAGACAAAAGTGAAACCAGATATCCAAAAAAACTCCCGGCTCCAATAACGTACAAACCATAAAACACAAAGGCTACAGCTGTATCTGGCCCCAAGAGATAGAGAATAGAAGTTTGACTGATCACATCAGCTAAAACTTCCAAGATGCCCATGAAAATAACGTATTTTTCACGAATAATATTTAAATAACAAAGGGAGGTAATGAAAAACCCTACATTAAAAATCAAAGGAACATAGGGAGATAAAACCCATATTTTTGGAAAAAAAACGATAAACATCATCCAACAAAGAATAAAAATAATGAGCCTCAATTTAGCAATAAAGAGATGACGTCCACGAAAATCTGGAAGTTTCATCTCTTGCAAAAGAGCTTGTCTTAAAGCACCAAGCTTCACTTCTAAACCGGCTTTTTTTATAGATGTTTGACTCATTACAATTTAATTTTCCTTAAGCGTTCAAGCATTTTTTCTTTGGTTACTACCAGGCCTACCAATCGATCTACCTCATTTTGATGCTCATCCAAAAAAATAACAGAGGGCCAGCCAATGACTTTATATTTTTGAGTTGCCTCCTGACACTGGAGATTATTTTTTGTACAATCAATTTTGAGTGAAACCCATTTCTGAGAAAGTTCATTCATGATCACTGAAGACTTCCAAACTTGGTGCTCTAACTCTAAACAAGGGATACACCACTCGGCATAAAAATCAATCAAGAGAGGCTTTCCTTGTTTTTTTGCAGATTCAAGAGCCTCATTAATTGAAGTCATCCAAATTGAGTTGGAAGAAGGCGGGGGTTGAAATTGTTTTAAAAGAGTATTTCCATAATAAATAGCCACAATCAACATGAGAACCCCAATGGCCTTTTTAACATAGACCATCCAAGGTCCTGATTTAAGTCGAATGTGTAAGTAGCCATAAGAAGAACCTAAAACTAAAAAAAGAAATCCTAAACCCAAAGCATAGCTTACAAGGAGAATAAAACCACGCACCACATCTCCCGTTGTTGCCACATAAACCAACAAAGGACCCACAATAGGACCTACACAGGGTGCAGCCATAATCCCAAGACTAGCTCCCACTAAAAAAACTCCAATGAGTCCACGTCCAGTAATTTTAGCTAATTTATTTTGTATCGATGCAGGAATATTAAATTCAAATAGGCCCATTAAAGAAACAGCCATGGCCACTAAAACTAATTCCAAAAAAACAAGGAAAATAAGATTTTGAAATATAAATCCCAAGCCCTTGCCTAAAAGAGCAGCCATCATTCCTAAAACAGAAAACATCATGGCCATCCCACTGGTTAAAATGAGAGATAATTTGAGATTATTCCAAATGCCATGATGATTTTTAATTCCAATCACACCCAGAATAATGGGAATTAAAGGCCAAACACAGGGTGTAAAGGTTGTAAGTAAACCTCCTAAAAAACTAATGAGAATAGCAATACCAATTCCTTCTTTTAAAAGACTTTCATAATGAGGCGAATCAATTTTTTCATTCCAAGTTAAAGTGGTGGGAGCCAAGGTAGAATCAGAATGAATGAGCAGGGGAATAGAAAAAGGAACCTTTATTGGACGATAACAAAGTTTATCCGAGCATCCTTGGTAAAAAATTTCCCCCTTAAATTGTTCAGGAAATTTTATTGCTTTAGGTTTCACAATGAGCTTCAAAAGCACTTCATGATAATACACGGGTACTATTCTTTGAAAAAAAGGATCATCCTTCATCACAGGCTTGGGTTTGATCACTTCCACAATTTCAAAATGATCATGATCTTCAAAAACAATTTTAGTTTCTTCTTGATAAAGATAAAAATGCTCCGGGATTTGAATCAAGGCCACCACCTCAAATTGAGGACTGGCCTCTCTTGCTGAGTCATCTAAAATCAGATGAAAGGGATTTTCAGGCACTCCTCCGTATTCTAAAGCACGGGCCTCTCCGATAAAAAAAAGACCCAAGGTGAGTCCTAAAAAAAGGGTTAAACTTTTTTGATTCATCTTTATTATAAAAGCATATAAGTCTTGGAATTTCTAGCTGTTTTTGTTATAATATATCTTTTAAAGGAAAAACGATGAAACTTCTCACAAGCGATAAAGAATTAATAAGCAGCGAGCCCAAACAAGAAACTAAAAAACAAAAGAAAAAACCAACTTGGGATTTAGCTCGTGCAGCTAAAGTACAAAACAGAGCCCTCATCAAAGCTGCACTTAATGCAGCACGTGGTATTAAAGCAAAAAATCTTTTGGTGTATTGCGATGCCGTAGACGATAGTCTTATCCCTGAAAATCTTCCTAAAGATTTAAACCTGATTTTAGTAACTAAAAAGGAAGACATGGTTTGGACAGGAAAGGTTACTCCCAAGGGTGTGTTAACCCTCCCCTCTCTTAAGCTGGGGCGTATGGGCATGATTAAAATTTCTGTTATCCTGGCTATTTCAGCTAAATTAGTAAATCCTACCGATACCATTGTTTTTTTAGGTGGCAAAAGTGAACAGGGGCTTCTTGATATTGTCCTTGCTTTTGAAATCGACAAAGAATCAGAAATTTTAACAGGAACTGATTTTGCCGATATTCCTGAAACAGTAAAACCTGCTGTATTTGAACACACCTTAAATTTAGCCATCGAACTTTCTAATAAAGGACGCGAAGGCAAACCAGTAGGTACCATTTTTGTTTTAGGTGACGAAGAACGTGTGATGCAACTGTCTAAACAAATGATCATTAATCCTTTTAAGGGATATAGTGAAGAAGAACGCAATCTTTTAAATCCTACCTTAAAAGATACCCTCTTTGAATTTTCGGCTCTTGATGGAGCTTTTGTTATTTCAGGTGATGGGGAACTTATTTCTGCAGGACGCTACCTAGGAGCTGCAACAGATGAGTCTGAAATTCCACGTGGCTTAGGGGCAAGACACATTGCAGCTGCGGGTATTACGGCATTGACAAGTGCTATTGCTATTGTTATTTCTGAATCCACAGGCGATGTGCGGATTTTCCGCAATGGCAAGGTGATCATGAGTATTGAGAAACCTTCCCGATAATTCCGAATCCAAACCAAATTTTATGAAAAACAAAGACACAAAACTTTTTGACAAAAGAATCTATCAACGGTCCATCAATTTGGGGCTTATTAAAAAAGAAGATTTCCAAAAATTTGTGAGTGATCTTCCTGATTCTACCGAAAATGCACAGGCAGTAGATTTAACCTTATTGCTTGAAAATCCCATTCCAGAAATCCAAGAAACCCCAGAAAAACACAAAGAAAATTCAAGCGAATCAGTCGAAACAAACGACTCTTACTAAAAATTATGCCACTGCCAACAATTAAGAGGGTTTTAAGACGTTTGACTCGTCGAACCAAGAATTGGGGAACTATTGTTGCCCTCACCTTAAGAGGCAATCAGGTCGAAAAAAAATCCAAACTTTTCCGCAGTAAAAATCCTGTTCTATTACTCTACGGATTCGGGGCTACCCGTCGAACCTTCTCTATTCTAGAAAAAAGACTCTACAATGATGGCTACACTGTTTTTAGCATTAACTTGGGGGGACTTTTTGATACGTTTAATACAGAAGCCATTGAAAGCCTAGCTTCACATGTTGACCAAAAAATTGAAAGGCTTTACAAAAAATATCAATTTCGCGGAAAGCTTTCTATTATTTCTCATTCTAAGGGAGGGCTTATTGGTCGTTATTATATTAAAAGATTAGGTGGGGATCAAAGAGTAAAACTTCTCATTACAATGGGAACACCTCATAATGGAAGTCCTTGGGCCCTCTTGGCTGCCTTTACTCCCATTGCTCTTCTTTTAAAGAGCGTACGCCAAATGACTCCCATGTCTCCTTTTATTCGCAGGCTCAAACTAGGACCATTTCCAGCTAAAGTAAAATTGTATTCTATTTATTCCAAAGCAGACAGAGTTTGTCCCTATCCTGTTGCTGTCTTAGAAGAAGCATCTAATGTAAAAAATGTAGAAATGGACGGGGTTACTCATTCGGAGTTTCTCATTAAAAAAAGCGTTTATCACATTATTAAACACGCCTTAAACGACAACATGCCTCTTTCACTCGAAATTAGATCACGAGAAAGATTTAAAAAAACGCTTACAACCCAACCAAACAAACTTCGATTAATCACAGGCACTAAATAAATTTTGGACCCATTTATTTTTTAAAATCTGCATGGCTATATGCCCCACTTCTTTTGCAGCTCCTGCTAAAGATAATGAATAATTTTCACAAAGCACATTTTTATTTTCTAAGTCTGATAAAAATAGCTTTAAGTGAAATTGATTTTCTCTTTTTTCTACAAAACATCCCAAGGGTGATTGGCAAGTGGCTTTTACACTTTTTAAAAACTCCCTTTCAAGATTTACTTCTTCAAAGGTTTTCAAATGATTGATGGGTTTTAAATATTTTTTTAAAACATCGTTTTTTACTTCAATTCCAATAGCCCCCTGCCCTGCACAGGGAATAATTTTGAGTGTTTCATAATCTAGATTTTCATAGCCCATCCTTTTAAGAGCAGCCTTGGCTAAAATAATGGCTCCATAATGTCCTTCTTTTAATTTTTGAATACGTGTATCAACATTGCCACGAAGTAAAACATAATTGAGGTCGTTTCTAACAAGCTTTAACTGGCAAATTCTTCTAGGACTCGCACTTCCCACTCTAGCTTTAGCAGGAAGTGTATTTAAGGTTAATCCTTTTTGTGCAATCAGAACATCATGAGGATCTTCTCGCTCTAAAATACAAGACAAATGAAGTCCTGGAGGCAATTGATAGGGTAGATCTTTTACACTATGCACAGCTATATCAATTTTTTGAGAAAGAAGCGCTTCTTCAATTTCACGTACAAATAAACCCTTGCCACCCAGATGAGTTAAAGCTTTATCGTTAATTAAATCACCTGAGGTTTTAATCACCACAATTTCGCATTCACAATCAAGGCAAGACGCCTTGAGCAAACGCGCCACATGATGAGCCTGCCAAAGGGCCAGTTTGGAGCCACGAGTTCCAATGCGGATTTTTTTCATGATTTCTTTTTCTTGCTTTTCTTTGTAGAAAGAAGGGCTATCGCCTGCTCCAAGGTAAAATCTTCGGCTTTTACATCCTTGGGAAGTGAAACGTTGGTTGCCCCTCTTTTAACATAGGGTCCGTACATGCCACTGTAAATGGTTACTTTGGCACCTCCCTGATCTTGTCCCAGTTCTTTAATAACTTTCTTGCCTCTGCCAGCCTTTTTTTCTTGAGCCAGTAATTCTAGCGCCCGTTCCAAGGTAATGGTTAAAACATTATCTTCTTTTTTGATGGATCTAAAATCATCCCCACATTGAACATAGGGGCCAAAGCGTCCAAAATTAGCTAAAATGGGTTTTCCAGATTGTGGATGAGTTCCTAGTTGCCTTGGAAAACTCAGTAAAGAGATAGCCTCTCCTAGAGTGATCGTTTTAAAATCCATCCCTTTTGGAATAGAAGCTCTTTTTGGTTTTGGCTCGTTTTCTGTAACCTCTCCTAATTGAACATAGGGGCCAAAGCGGCCGGTTAAAACATAAATTTGTTTACTGGTTTGAGGATCAAGGCCTAAAGAGGTGGGTCCTTTTTGATAATTCTCAATAAGCTCTGCAATCTTTACAGCATCTAAGTCGGCAGGAGGTAAATCTTCTGGCAAAGAAACGTGGGTATTTTCTTCGTCATCGCTTCCGCTTTTTACCAAGTAAGGTCCATAGCGGCCAATGCGAATTTCTAAATCACTCGCCAAATCAAAATCAACTTTCCTGGAACTTTTAGCATCAATACTTTTTTCTTTTTTTGTAATTTGAGTTTGAAGCCCATCTTTAGCCAGATAAAAATCTTTCAAGTAAGGTAAATATTCCCTTTTCCCATCGGCAATTTCATCCAAAGCTTCTTCCATTTGGGAAGTAAATTTATAATCAACTAAATTAGAAAAATGTTTTTCTAAAAATTGAACCACCCCTATGCCAGTAAAAGTAGGCACCAAGGCCTTTCCAATTTTTTTTACATATCCACGATTGATCACTGTATCGATAATGCTTGCATAAGTAGAAGGACGGCCAATCCCTTCTGCCTCTAAGGCTTGCACCAGGCTTGCTTCTGTATAACGGGCTGGTGGTTGGGTTTCATGTTTTTCTGGATCCAGGTTAGAAAGTGTAACCACATCATCTGTTTTCAAGGGAGGTAAAATGACATCGCGATTTTCAAGAGCTGCTTCTGGATCATCACTCCCTTCAACGTAGGCTCGTAAGAAACCAGGAAAAACAATACGGGAACCATTGGCAACAAAAAGACAATCCCCTGCTTTGATTTCTACTCTCATTTGATTCTTTTTTGCATCTGTCATTTGGCTGGCCACAGTGCGTTTCCAGATTAAGTCATAAAGATCAAATTCTCTTCCTGTTAATCCAGTGTCCTTAGGATGAATAAAGGGAGAGCCTGCAGGACGAATGGCTTCGTGAGCTTCCTGAGCCATTTTTGATTTTGAAATGTATTGTCTTGGCTCGGGGCTTAAATATTCTTCTCCAAAAAGAGAAACAATATTGCTTCTTGCTCCCGATAATCCTTCCCCAGAAAGAAAAGGTGAATCTGTTCTCATGTAGGTAATTAAACCTTCTTCATAAAGCCTTTGAGCAACACGCATTGTATCACGAGCGGAGAGACCTAATTTACGATTAGCCTCTTGTTGCAAGGTAGAAGTAATAAAAGGAGGGAGAGGTTTATTTGTAACAAGTTTTTCTTCAACAGAACCTATTTTCCACTGAGCCTTCTTTAAACTTTCCAGTAATTCGTGGGCCTTTTTTTCATCAATCAAGTAAGCATCAGTTGCAAGACGACCTGTTTTTTCATCAAAGTCTTTTCCACTGGCAATTCTTTTACCCTGAATGGCTGCCAGATGAGCTTCAAAAGAAGAAGAGCTTTTTGAAAGCAATGCTTTTAAATCCCAATAAATTGCTTTTTTAAAGGCGCGCCTGGCTCTTTCACGATCAACAATCAAACGCAAACCTGCTGATTGAACACGCCCCGCCGATAAACCATAAGCAATTTTTTTCCACAAAAGAGGAGAAAGAGAATATCCAACTAAACGGTCTAAAATACGTCTGGTTTCTTGAGCCTGCACAAGCCCCGTATTTAAATCTCTGCAATGATCCAAAGCCTCAGTAATGGCTTCTTTGGTAATTTCATGAAACACCATGCGCTTGATGGGAATTTTGGGCTTTAAAAGCTGGATTAAATGCCACGAGATACTTTCACCTTCGCGGTCTTCGTCTGTGGCGAGATAGAGTTCACTCGCCTCTTTCAGTTCATCTTTAAGTTCTTTAATGATTTTAGATTTTCCCTTGGGAACTACATAAAGAGGTTCAAAATTTTGTTCAACATTCACACCTATTTTAGCCCAGGCTTCTTTTTTAAGACTTGCCGGGATTTCGGAGGCTGATTGAGGCAAATCACGCACATGTCCCATGCTGGCCAAAACCTTAAAATTTTTTGGCAAAAATTTCCTAATGGTTTTAGCTTTGGTAGGCGATTCAACAATAACGAGAGCATTATTTTTCATAATTTAATACAAGATTTGAAGTATAGCCTACAGCAAGTCTTAAGCCCACAAAATATTCACATCGTATTTTTTAATGTTTTCGTCTCGTGTAGCCAAGAGAAGTTGTTCTGCCTTGGCTTGGGCAATAAGCAAGCGATCGAAAGGATCGCGGTGATGGGGTGGTAATTTTCCTATTCCTTCAATGTGACCCAGTTGAATAGGAAGTAATTCATACCCTGCTGGCTCCAGAGAGCTGTAAAAATTCTTAGGTAAATGCACCTTGCCCAAACCTTCTTTGATTTTGAGTTCCCAAAGGGATGCTAAGCTTACAAAAATAACATTGCTGTCAGATTCTAAAGCTTCTCTAACGAGTGTTGATAAGTCATGTTTTGATGAAAGAGCCCAAAGTAATACATGGGTGTCGAGAAGGAGCTTCATAGTCCTAAAGATTCACCAATATCATTTGGCCATTCATCGAAGTTTTTGGCAATTTTAATTTTCCCGGCAAACAAACCCAAACGGTTGTTTTTACGCGCTGGTTCGTAACGAATGATTTTAGCTACCGGTTTGCCAGCCTTGCCAATGAGAAAGGCTTCCCCCTTGGTTAAAACTTGTTCAATGACCGAGGAAAGTTGGGCTTTGGCTTGTGAGATATTCAACATTTTCATAGATTAATTATAGTCTGGTCTGGTCTGGTTTGTCAAGAGGGTGTTATTTTCCACCGCAGATGGGTACATCCTTATCGCGAAGGACCAGGTATATTTACTCCAAAATGGTAGTAAGTTTGTGTAACTGTTCCATGCGTTTCGTTGAATCCATTTTGTTAATATTCCGAAGTTTCCATTCAAGGGCAGGAAGTTTTGCGACTCCATTAATACCCAATAAACTCCATCTCGGGTGCCCTTCGCTGAGGTCCATAAGAAAATTTTTTTCGTCTTTTGAAAGTTTCTTCCTGATTATGCTGGGCAGGTTTTTTTGACATTGAATAAGATCCTCACAAGACACATCTGTTTCCACCATGCCACGAAAATCACTTTCATATTCTTGTTCAATATCTTTAAAATTTGGATCAAGCAATTCATGCGTAGGACGATTATGTCCTGCTAGGTAAATAACGAATGCTTTTCGTATCTTTTCATTAATCCCCTCATTTTTAAGAAGCATCATTGCATCAAAAAGGTCACGAGGATGCTGACGGTCAAGTGCCGCACAAAGCTTACTTCCGTAGAGATCAGCCACTGAAAGTATTTTAACGGTCGTTGATAGTTCAAACTTGTCCTCGGCAGTTTTGACCAGATTGCGTCTTTCGGCAGGAAATACGCTACCACGGAATACAGTATTGGGTTCAATTTTAACAATGCCCTCTTTTGAGGTAATAAGAAGCTTGGAAGTAAATGTGATTAGCTGCTCTGTTGTCTTTTGAGGAGTTACTTTGTAAAGAAAATTTATTTCTTTGGTAATACGATCCAAAGCCTGCCCCATATTTTTTAATGATTCTGCCCTCTCTTCAACTGGAAGATACGCAAGATCAATATCAATTGAAAGTCGTGACATTTCTCTTACAAAAAGGTTGATTGCTGTCCCGCCCTTCAGGGCAAAGCAATCTTCTTTTGCAACATGTGGTAAAACCCGAAGCAATAACTTCGCTTGATCGAAATATTTTTTATACGTCATGTAATTAGATCTTTTGTCTTATATCGTTTTATCTTTTCAAGCGACCATGAATTGAATGTTGCCAAAATGATTTGTGGAACTTTTTTGAGCCACTCTGATGGGGTAGTTTTGGCAATGTCTGTACCGAACATTTCCAAAATTTTTTTTTGTTCCTCTGTATTCTCAAACCAGTGGGGCGGTTTTTTAAGATAGTTTTCCTCGAATATAGTCCTTTCAAAATTTGCCCTAGCATGAAAAACAAGCCACACTTGTCTTGTTTCGTATGGATGTGATTCAAGCTGCTTACTCGCTTCTGCAATTCTGCCAAAATAGTAGTTTATAAATTCCCCATCACCAAACCATCTTCCCTTAGGCTTTCCCGTTTTCAACTGGGTTACAACATTTTCCTGCCATTCAGGGGATTGGTCGATATATTTTATTTCGGCATTCCAATGGTTCTTAATGCTGTTTTGATAATGAATATCAGGAACTTTTATTCGAGAATTTTTCTGTTTCCATGCTTCAAGATTAACAATTTTGGCTCCATTCTCTTTGAGATGCTGAGCAACCATAAGCTCAATTAAGGCGGCAAATGTGTTGTTTGCTCTTTTATTTATCTCATTAAGATTATTTCCCGGCACATGTGGTAACCAATTTTCTTTTAGTCTCTTCTGAAAATCTTTTGAGCCCCTTTGCTCGATCTTAAACTCCTTTAAAAGATGATCAAGGACCGGAAGATATCCACTCTCAAAGGCCAAATAGAGCATGGATCCAAAACAACCATGTTCTTTGCCATAGGTTAGTTGTGTTCCTTGTTCAGGACACATCAAACGGACTGCGGGAGATTTTTTTCGTCTATTTTGCAGGTTCTGCATCTGGCGCCGGGAATCAACAAATGGTTTGTTGGGTACCGTAATGCTATAGATCGGATCGAGTCGTCCTTGTTGAAAAATAACCCGTTTTCCCTTGCCCAGATCTATGCGACTTATGTCTAGATCATTAACCCAGTCGTGCTTGCATTCCTCAGCGAGAAATAGAAAAAGACGTTTCACTTCTACGGATCGACATTTTTCCAGTAATTTTTGGATAAAGTTGGGCCTTAAGGTAGTTAAGCCTTCCATCAGATATTTTGCATTTTCGAGAGATTCTTCCTTAGGTATAAAATGAAGCACTTCCATGATCGCTCGTTCAGGCGATGATAGTGTAATCGTATATTGACCAATATTTTCTTGTGTCAGACCAGCTTCCATTGCAGGATTAAAAAGTTGAAGTGCTGAATAATGAATTTTTACATTCCAATCATATTCTCTAAACCATCTGGGTAATTTGACAGGTGGTTGTCCCAAGAGGAAAATAGATCCTCCTCCACCTAAGGGTAGAAAATGAGCTAAGCCCTGCCTCTGTAATGCTGTACTGCCACCAACATGTATTGGGAGTTCTAACTGTTTCTGAATGGCATAAATGCCACCGGTCCAGAAAATGGCATCACCTGGACGAACATAGGCCCCATGCCCTATCTTTTGCAGCCAGCCAGATTTACAATATACTTCCACAAGTTGCCGATATATATCATTTTTACTTAGCCATGATTGAACAACAACACAACCTGGGGGTAAATTATTTAATAAAAAGTTTAATTTTTGTTGTTTATGACCATCCATAATTGACATTATATATTTATAATAAACTAATTCAAGGTTTATTATTATAAAAATAAGACAATTTTAAATTGTCATTAATAATAAAATATAAACTAATTATTACAAAATAACGACTGATTCACGTTTTCTTAAGAAAACACAAACTCTTCCAACCTCGTTTTTTAGATATATAATGCATGCGGATGTATACACACCGATTTCTCAAAAAAATTAATGCCAAAGATGAAGAAGCCAAGGAAAGGATGAAAAATTTAACGGTGCCTCAAAAAGAAGATCGGGCTTTTTAAACCTGGATAGCCTTTTGGATTTCTTCATCCCCCTCTGGATAATTACCTGTAAAACAAGCGTCACAAAACCATTCACCTGGTTTTTGTTTTTCAAACCAATAAAGGGATTCTTGTGAAAGATAAGATAAACTATCAGCACCAATAAACTCACAAATTTCCTTAACAGATTTTTGTGAGGCAATGAGTTCTTTGCGTGTTGGTGTATCAATACCGTAAAAACAAGGCCACCCCGTTGGAGGAGAAGAAATACGCATATGCACCTCGCTGGCTCCTGCATCGCGAACCATTTTAATAATTTTTTTGCTGGTGGTTCCTCTCACAATGGAATCATCAATCAGAATAATTCTTTTACCTACCATCAGGTCTTTCACGGGGTTGATTTTGACCTTAACTCCAAAATGACGAATGGCTTGTTCGGGCTCGATGAAAGTTCTACCTACATAGTGATTTCTCACTAATCCCATTTGGAAAGGAAGACCCGATTCTTCTGAATAACCAATAGCTGCGGGTACACCCGAATCGGGAACAGGCACCACCATATCAGCTTCGATGGGATGCTCTTTGGCCAACATGCGCCCAAAGCCTTTTCTAATTTCATAAACGTTGCGATCAAAAACAATGCTATCAGGCCTTGCAAAATAAACATATTCGAAGATGCAATGAGCTTTCTTTTTTGCACCATTTAATTGATACGAACTCATTCCTTTTTGATCAAACACCACAATTTCTCCAGGTAAAAGAGCACGTACATACTTGGCTTCAATCAAATCAAGAGCTGAAGTTTCACTGGCTATAATATAGCCATCTGCTTTTTTCCCTAGAACTAAGGGACGAAAACCATGGGGATCACGTACAGCAATCATGCGTGATTCGGTTAAAAAAACAAGACAGTAAGCGCCTTTTAATTGAGGCAAAACATCTTTGAGTCGATCTACTAAATCATCTTTTTTAGAAGCAGCCAGTAAATGCAAAATAACTTCGGTATCCATGGTCGATTGAAAAATAGCCCCATGAGCTTCAAATTCGGCTCGAAGCCTTGCTGCATTGACAATATTTCCATTATGAGCAACGGAGAGATAACCCCTAGAATAATTAATCGTAAAAGGCTGGCAATTTCTAATGTTGGAATCTCCTGAAGTAGAATATCTTACATGCCCAATAGCATTATTCCCTGGCAAACGACTTAAAACATCCCCCGAAAAAATATCAGCCACATAACCCATACCATTAAAAGTATGAAGCTGCCCCTCATGGGAAGTAACAATCCCCCCCGTTTCTTGCCCTCTGTGCTGAAGAGCATACAAACCAAGATAAGCAAGGGTTGCAGCCTCGGGCTGATTAAAAATACCAATTATTCCACACATAATTAATTTATTTTCTTATCAATTCCTTTTTTAAAAACAGACACTTCAAATCCATTATTATAGTAATTCTTTAAGTCTTGAATGGTACAAGCAATTAAACTTTCTTTTTCGATAGAAATCATTAATTTTTCTTTTATAACAGAACCTAAAATTAAAACATCTATTCCTTTTTGTTTTGTCTCCTCCAACACCTCATCTAAGAACTGAGGCTCTATACTTACAATAATTCGGCTGGCTCCTTCACCAAATAAAAACTCATCCATGCGCGCATTCATACAAATATTTTCTTTTAAAGTAACCTTTGCTCCCAGTTCTTCTTTTCCAAAACAACATTCGGCCAGGGCAATAGCTAACCCTCCATCAGATAAATCATGAGCAGAATTTATCAATCCCCTTTTATCTTGAATGAGTTTTAGAAGCACTTCCCAAAGTTTTTTTTCATAATCCAAATCAAGGGAAGGAAGCGGCCCTATTTCTTTTCCATAAAGAGTAGCTAAATATTCTGAACCAGAAAGAGTGCTTTTTGGAGAACCTAAAAGTAAGATAAGATCCCCTTCTTTTTGAAAAAACTGTTTTAAAACTCTTCCACCCTTGGAGATTAAACCCACAGCTCCAATAGTTGGCGTTGGGAAAATAGAAGAACCATTAGTTTCATTATAAAAACTAACATTTCCACTGACTACCGGCATTGATAAAACCGTACAGGCTTTAGAAATTCCAGCAACAGCTCTTTCAAACTGGGCCATAACCTCTGGGTTTTCTGGATTGCCAAAATTAAGACAATCTGTAACAGCCAAAGGCCTAGCCCCCGAACAAATTAAATTACGCCCACATTCAGCTACTGCATGAGCAGCCCCAATATACGGATCTAAAAAACAATAGCGACTATTCACATCACAAGACATGGCAACAGCTTTTTGAGAATGACGAATTCTCACCACAGCTGCATCTGATCCTGGCTCTACAATGGTCCCCGTCATCACATGGTGATCATATTGACGATAAACCCATTTTTTAGAACATAAATTAGGACTTTGAAGAAGATTGCACAAAGACTGATTAAAATTACGATTGATTGGATGAGTTGCCAAATTAAAAATGGCCGAAGGCTCTGCCAAATGATAAGGACGTGTGTACTTGGGTGCTCCATCGGCAATAGGGGTAGTAGGTAAATCAAAAACTTTTTCTCCTTTAAAAAACCCACGCACACTCCCCGTGTTTGTAACCACCCCAACAACATGAGCATCTAAATCCCATTTAGAAAAAATTTGAGAAACAATATTTTCAGAGCCTTTTTTTACAGTCATCAACATGCGTTCTTGAGATTCTGAAAGCATCATTTCATAAGGAGTCATCCCCTCTTCTCGAAGGGGTATGTTATCTAAATTCAAATCAAGTCCGGTTCCACCACGTCCTGCCATCTCGAAAGAAGAACTAGTAAGTCCTGCTGCCCCCATATCCTGAATACCAATAATGGCATTCTCTTGCATCAACTCAAGACAAGCCTCTAAAAGACGCTTCTCGGTAAAAGGATCTCCCACTTGAACCGTAGGCCGTTTTTGTTCAGAGCTTTCATCAAAAGAATCTGAAGCCATGGTAGCTCCATGAATCCCATCACGTCCTGTTTTAGAACCCACATAAATAACTGGGTTTCCTACTCCAGCTGCTACTCCCTTAAATATTTTATCATGATCAACAAGACCAACCGTCATGGCATTTACAAGAATATTTCCATTATAACTTGCATGAAAGCTCACCTGTCCACCCACAGTAGGAATGCCCATACAATTGCCATAACCTGCAATACCCGAGACAACACCAGAAACTAAAAAAGGTGTTTTAGGATGATTTACTTCTCCAAAATGAAGAGAATTTAAAAGAGCAATGGGGCGTGCTCCCATGGTGAAAACATCACGCAAAATGCCACCTACTCCTGTGGCTGCACCTTGATAAGGTTCAATAAAGGAAGGATGGTTATGAGATTCCATTTTAAAAACAAGAGCCTCATGATCTCCAATATCCACAATACCAGCATTTTCCCCTGGACCTTGCAGCACCCAGGGAGCTTTTGTTGGAAAATTTTTAAGATGAACACGCGAACTTTTATAACTACAATGTTCAGACCACATCACTGAAAATATACCCAACTCTACCAAGTTGGGTGTGCGTCCCAAATGTTTCAAAATCATCTGATATTCATCAGCACTTAAATTATGTTGGCGAATTATTTCTGGAGTGATTTGTGTTGTCATTTTAAAAATGAATTAAATAAAAAATGTCCATCAGTTCCACCCAACACTTCCTCAGAAGCTCTTTCTGGGTGAGGCATCATGCCTAAAACATTACCTGTCTCATTACAAATGCCAGCAATGTTTTGAAGTGAACCATTGGGATTATCCACATATTGAAAAACAACCTGATTTTTATCCCAAAGATTTTTTAAAGTAGCTTCATCGGCGTAGTAATTGCCTTCCATATGAGCAATAGGAAGTTTTAAAATTTGGTCTTGGGACATTTTTTGGGTAAAAGGAATTTGAACATTCACCGTTTTTAAATTTACCCAATCACAAATAAAACGTAAATTTTTATTACGAATAAGAACTCCTGGCAAAAGGCCCGATTCCACTAAAATCTGGAATCCATTACAAATACCCAAAACAAGCCTACCCTTGTTGGCAAAAGAAATAACCTCACGCATGATGGGAGAAAATTTTGCAATAGCACCTGTCCTCAAATAATCACCGTAAGAAAAACCACCGGGCAGAATAACTCCATCAAAGCCTGCAAGAGAAGTTTCTTTATGCCAAACATAAGTGGCACTATGGCCATACACCCGAGATACCACATCATGGCAATCGGCATCACAATTAGAACCTGGGAAAACAATAATGGCAATTTTCATGCAATCAATCGAGTATTTCAAAGCGGTAATTTTCAATTACCGTATTGGAAAGAAGTTTTTGACAAATTTCACCTAATTTTTTTTCTGCACACCCCTTATTCAAACCTTGAATCGTTAACTCAAAAAATTTTCCCTGTCTTACATTTTTAAATTCTTCATAACCCAAAGAACGCAATGCCCCTTCAATGGCCTGACCTTGCGGATCAAGAACCCCTTCTTTTAATGTAACCATCACTTTTGCTTTCATGAGGCTTGCTTTACTAAACGATTAAGAACAGTTTGATAGGCTTCTTCAACCCCTCCCATATCACGTCTAAAGCGGTCTTTATCTAATTTTTCATTAGTTTTTTTATCCCACAAGCGACAACTATCAGGTGTAATTTCATCCCCCAAGTACACATCCCCTTTAAAAAGACCAAATTCCAATTTAAAATCCACTAGACGAATTCCTTGAACATCAAAGAAAGAAACTAAAATATCATTAATGCGTAAGGCCTGATTTTTAATATTGATCAGCTCTTGATCTTTACATAAATCAAAAACCAAAATATGATCTTCATTAATGAAGGGGTCATCCAAAGCATCACTTTTATAACAAAATTCTAAAACGGGTCTTTTAAGTTTATCCCCTTCAGACATCCCCATTCTTTTGGCTAAGCTTCCAGCAACAATATTACGGACAATCACTTCTAGGGGAAGCATTTTCAATTTTTTGATTAACATTTCTCTTTCATTTAAATGTTTTATAAAATGATTTGGAATTTTTTGCTCAGTTAAAATTTGAAAAAGTTTTGAAGAAATAGCATTATTAATAATGCCCTTGTCGGCTATAACCCCTTTTTTCTTGTTGTTAAAGGCCGTAGCATCATCTTTAAAATAAGCAATCATCAAATCTGGATCATCTGTTGCATAAATAATTTTGGCCTTACCTTCGTAGATTTTTTCTTTTTTATTCATATGTCCTTTAAATAAAAATTCTTTTAAATAGAGTATCAACATGACGCAAATAATACTTCACATCAAAAAGAGGATTTAAATCTTGTGCATTTAAATAACGGCTTATCTTGTCATCTTTTTTAAGTTCACTTAAAAAATCAGCATCTTGCTCCCAAACTTTCATAGCACTTTTTTGTACTACTTTATAAGCATCTTCTCTGCTCATGCCAGCATCTATCAGTGCTAAGAGCACCCTTTGTGAATAAATAAGACCTTTCATTTCACCCAAATTGGTTTTCATGTTTTCTGGATAAACTAGTAATTTGGAAATAATCCCACAACTACGATCCAACATAAAATCAAGAACAATGGTCGCATCAGGACCAATGACTCTCTCTACCGAGCTATGTGAAATATCTCTCTCATGCCAGAGAGCCACATTTTCTATAGCAGAAAGCGCATACCCTCGAAGTAAACGAGAAAGCCCCGATATGTTTTCACTTAATACAGGATTACGCTTATGAGGCATGGCAGAAGATCCTTTTTGACCAGGAGAAAAATATTCTTCTACCTCATAAACTTCTGTTCTTTGCAAATGTCTAATCTCTGTTGCAATTTTATCAAGAGAGGCCCCCACCAAAGATAAAGTTTGAAAAAAGTGAGCATGCCTATCTCTTTGAACAACTTGAGTAGAAATTGGATCCGGTTTTAATCCTAATTTTTCACAAACATATTTTTCGATGAAAGGATCGTTATGAGCAAAAGTGCCCATCGCTCCAGACAGCTTGCCAACTGCAACATCTGTACTAGCAGCAAGCAAACGCTCACGATTGCGTTTCATCTCTTCATACCAAAGAGCTAACTTTAATCCAAAAGTAACTGGCTCCCCATGAATACCATGAGAACGCCCTACCATCACCGTGTCTTTAAATTCATAAGCTCGTAGTTTCAAAATAGACATGAGACTATCGATATCTTGAATTAAAAGATCTCCGGCTTGTTTTAATTGTACGGCAAAAGCAGTATCTAAAATATCAGAAGAGGTAAGGCCCTTATGAATAAAACGGGAATCGGGTCCAACAAATTCGGCAACACAAGTTAAAAAAGCAATCACATCATGTTTTAATTCTTTTTCTAGAGTCTCAATACGTTCGATATTAAACTTGGCCTTGGTACGAATAGAACGCACCACATCTCTACTCATCTCCCCTTTGTTTACAAGAGCTTCCAGGGCTAAGATTTCAATTTCAAGCCAGATTGTGAACCTGTTTTCTGGTTCCCAAATTTGGCTCATCATGGAGCGTGTATATCGTGGAATCATAAAGGAGATAGACAATACACATCTTGCCTAAAAAACACAATGTTTTCCGAGGGATTGTTGTTTAAGTTAAATCATGATATTCTAATAAATTGAGGTTTGATCCTTATGCACTTGTTTGTCCTTATTACGAGTTTAGTTTTATTTTTTATTAATAATTCCAATGCTTTATCTCAAGAGCTGCCTCCTCCTTCTGTTGACTTTATTGAACCTGTTATCACCCCATCAGATTTAGGTTTAGATCAAGAAATCAAGGCTACTGATTTTGAAAAAAATCCCTCTCTCCCTTTCACAGGCACCTTGGCTGATGATGATATTGATAATACCGAAGCGCAGACTGATCAGGCTTTTTTTGGAGAAGAAAGCGAAGATGAAAGTACCCAAGGAGTGCCGACTCATGAATTAGAATTAGATTTAACTGTTACGGTAAGCTTTCATGAAAGTTTGCTTAATAACCCGGCTGCCGATCTAAGTTTATTATCAGAACCTTATATGGAAATTGAATATCGTGTAAAATTTTTACTTCCTCTTGATATAGATGAACATAAAAAAACAAAAGAAATTGAAGCTGAATATGAAGTAAAAAACTGGGGATCACTTCTTCTTAATCCGCTTGCCGATTGTCACTTAGAGATTGAAATCCCTGAATTTAAGGGAGAACTTTCCTACATGCTTCAATCATCCTATACCAACGAAGAAAGTGAACCAGATATCATGGGCGCCTTTAAAATAGTTTTTAATCAAGACAATAAAGAAAACCATTTTGCAATTTGCAAAGATTTAAGCAGTGGAATCTCTATGCAAACTCAGGGAGAACAAGAAGATTATCTGATGCAAGGAATAAAACTTGTCGAACCAGATTTAAACGCCCTTCTCATGGAAAGTCTTGATCTCGCCAAACGTTCTAGTGTTTCCCTTCAAATCCCAAGCACCATCATTAATGATACAGCCATCCTTAATGATATTGTTATTTCAGGTACAGGCCAACTCACCCTAGACCCTATCCTCTAACAAACCCCAATTTATAACGCTCTGCGTAATTTTTTTTCATTGCAATTTAAAAGGCATAGGTGTTGCTATAAGGAATTCATTCTTTTATGAATCATAACCGAAAAATCTTTTTTGCAGGGAACAAAAGCGATTTAAAATTGCTTGAGCAAACATTAAAAACAAAACGTCATTGGGCTGATACTATCATCTCGTACGCTGCAAGTTTTGAAAAAACGATCAAGGAAGTTTCGGTATGTGATTATCATCTTTTAATTCTCGATTGTTCTGCTTTAAATATTTCTATTTTGGAATCAACCATCCGTTTAAAAGCAGTTAAAAAAAATCTAATCCTCATTTTGATGAACAAACCCCATCATGAACGTATTGGTGTTTCTTGTCTTAAGGCTGGAGCTAACTATTACCTTAATAAAGATCAACATTGGTTAGATGAACTGCCAGAAGTGATGGAGCTAGTGATTGACGAAGAAAACAGAAAAACAAATATGCGCATACGATTGATGAACCTGGAAGAAGAAAATCGGCAAATGAAAAAAAATGCCATTCTTGACCAAGAAACACTTTTTTATTCTTCAAACCATTTCGAAACACTTTTAGATCGCGAAGTACGAAAAGCCATGCGTTATAATACCAAACTAGCCTGCTTGATTATGAATATTCCTACTGAAATTAGTTTTGAAAAAAGAAACAAAATTTTAGAAAAAATCGCTCTCACAATTCGACCCATTATCCGCTCAGGAGACATTTGGTGCCGAATGGCAGATGGAGGGCTTGCTGCCTTACTACCTCATACATCCAAAGGACAAGCTGAAATTGCTGTTAAAAGAATCCATTCCGAAATTACTACTGCAACAACCATCAAAAAGAATGAAAAACCTAAAATTACCTGGGGCTTATCAGTTTTTGATAAAAACACCATGGCCAGGCATCATGATCTGTTAAGAAGTGCTTCCTGTTCACCTTACACTATTTAAGAAGAAAACTTCTCATAAATGGGTGTAACTCTCCATTAAGAACAGCTTCTGTATTCCCTGTCTCATAATTAGTTCTATGATCCTTTACCATTTGATAAGGATGGAGCACATAAGAACGAATTTGAGATCCCCAGGCAATATCTTTTTTAGAGGCTTCAATGGCTTCTTTCGCTTTCAGTTTTTTCTCCATCTCTGCATTATAAAGTTTCGCTTTGAGTATCTTCAAAGCAACTGCTTTATTTTGATGTTGTGAACGTTCGTTTTGACAAGCAACTATAATACCAGTAGGAATATGCGTTAACCTCACTGCTGAATTTGTTTTATTTACCTTCTGCCCACCCGCTCCACCTGCACGGTAGGTATCCATTTTGATATCCCCCTCATTCACCTCAATATCAATTTCTTCATTGATATCAGGATAAACATAAATAGAAGCAAATGAAGTGTGGCGACGTTTATTAGCATCAAAAGGAGAAATACGTACCAAACGATGAACACCATTTTCGGCTTTAAGATATCCATAGACATAACGACCAGTAATGGAAACAGTCACCGAACGATAGCCCGCGCCATCCCCTTCTGTCTCATCAATGATATCAGCCTTGTAACCACTTTGTTCACAAAAACGTAAATACATCCGAAGTAAAATGGAAACCCAATCACAAGATTCTGTTCCACCAGCCCCCGCATTAATTTGTAGAAAAGCCCCGCAATGATCATCCCGGCCAGAAAGCATTTTTTGAAACTCCAGTTGATCCAGAATAGTCTTTGCCCTATCTAGTCCTTCTTTTACTTCTAACTCACTCACTTCTTCCGGATTGTGCTGAAGAAATTCAAGCAAAATCTCACTATCAGAAACAGCTGTTGTTACTTGGTTCCATGTATTTAAAAGAAGCTTAAATCCTTCCATTTCTTTCAAAACTTTTTTAGCTTCTCTGGAATCATCCCAAAAATGAGATTCGGTACTCAATAATTCTAGTTTGGAAACCTTGTTTATTTTAGAATCGATGTCAAAGAGACCTCCGTAGTTCGTCGCGTTTATTTTTAAGTCCCTCCAACATTTCTTTTAATTCTTTAGACATGAGAATCCTTTCTGGGTAAAAAAATTTGAAAGATGCAGTAACCTGCATATAAAAATGAAAATAAAATAATCACAGAACCAAGATAAGTATAAAGAGTATTTGCTTCTGATAATGAAATCATTTTTACCAACACATTTTTATCAAAGGGTTTAAGTTGCTCAACGATTTGTCCTCTTGGATTAATCACAGCAGTTAAACCAGTATTAGTTGCACGAAGAAGATATCGTCTATTTTCCAGAGCCCTGAATTGAGAAAAAACAACATGTTGATATTGGGCAGAAGTATTTCCATACCAGGCATCATTTGTTAAATTTACAAGAACATGAGCACCAGATAGAACCGATGCCCTGGACAAATTAGGGAATAAATCCTCGTAACAAATAAGAACCCCATAAGAAACCTCCCCTTTTTGTAAGGGCTCAGACGACTTGCCTTCTGAAAAATCTCCTACAGCTACCGTTAAACGCCTGGCAAAAGAAAGCCAATTTTTCATGGGAACATATTCACCAAAAGGCACTAAATGACGTTTATGATAAAAACTCAAAATGTGAGAATCTTTATCAATTAAAAAAGCAGAGTTAAAAATTGGCCCCTGCTCTGAAAGTCTTAAACCCTCGATACTCACAGCGCCAAAAAGAACATTGAGACCTGCCAGGTCTGATTCTACAAACTGACTTAAAGCTAATTTATTTACACTTAACGTATAGGGATAGGCTGTTTCGGGCCATATAATAAAATCAGCTCCGTAAGTTCTGGCCTTATATGAAAGATCTGCATAGATTTTAAAATTAGATTGGGCTTTCGAACTATCCCATTTCATATCCTGGGGAATATTTCCTTGAATAAGCCCTATAGTAGCAACTCCGCTTGATTGTCTTTTTTCTTGAAAAATCTGGCACCCAACACTAGCTAAAATTGAAATAACTAACAGTACAAAAAAAATAGCGCCACAATGAAGCAACAAATTTTTATCCCTGGTTTTCCATGCATTAAGACATTCAAAGAAAAGAACATTCATACAATAAATAAAAAAAGTAAGACCAAAAACACCAGTAAGCTCAATCCATTGAAAAAGAGGAAGATAAGATCCTTGTGAATAAGCAGGATTAAGCCAGGGGAAACCATTTACAGGAAAATAAGTTTTAGCATAATCAGCCAAAAGCCAAAATACAGGAAGAGTTAAATAAAGGGGCTGCCCCCCTTTTCTATGAAAAAAATATCCAAGAAAAGTGGATAAAGAAAAATAGCAGGCTAAAATAAGAGCCGCTAAAACCAAAACTCCCAGAGATTCTAAAAAGTTTAACCCACCAAAATTTTTCATGGCAGGAACCATCCAATAAAGAGCACCTAAGGCAGTAAGGAAATAAGAAAGAAAGGAATGTGAAAAAATACTGCCATAGCCCAATGAGCTAAGCCTCCATAAAAGTGGTATTAAAAAAACCCAGGCTAAAAATCCGAGATCAGGTATTTTAAAACCAAAAAGAACAGTTGGAAAAATAAAAATACCAACCAATCCTGAAATAAATGCCAAACGAAAAGATTTCATTTTTTCTTTCTACAAATAAGGGACTATCTTGCCAAGGATTACCTGCATTAAAATTTTTTCTTTTTGACGCATTATTTTTTCTTTTTTCTGAGTGTCGTGATCAAATCCCTGTAAATGAAGCATGCCATGGATTATTAAAACAAGACATTGTTCATGAAGCCCTAGCCCATATTGCCTAGCTTGTTTTGCTGCTGTATCCAAAGAAATAACAATTTCTCCAAAAATTTCATCTGAATTAAAAGGAAAACTTAAAACATCTGTTGGACCAATTTTTTTTAAAAATGTTTTATTAAGAGCAGCAATTTTTTTATCCGTGGTTAATAAAAGACTTAAAACTTTCTTTGAATCACCCAAAATCTGGATGATCTTTTTAATCTTTTTTTCTAAATAAGGGCGAGATATTCGCCGCTTGGGATGGTTGTTCGTGAGAGCGATTTTCATTTGTGTTTACTTTATCTTGAATAACATGAATACGAGCACCCAGGGCATGGGGCACACCAGAAATCAAAGCTCCTTCTGGATATTCAACTCTCTGATGATACATGCCAATTAAAATTTTAACAAAGGCATCGGCTATTTGATGAATATCCCTTAAAGTAAGATCACATTCATCTAATTGTTCATCTACAAAATGTTGATTTACCAGTTTTTCAACTGTAGTACGTATTTTAGCTGGTGATTTTTCCTGCAGGGTTCTTACTGCAGCCTCTACTGCATCTGCCAACATCACAATGCCCGCTTCCTTGGTTTGAGGCTTGGGTCCTATGTAACGATAGTCTGCTTCTGCTACTCTGCCACTCAAAGCAGGATCCTCCATTTTTTTAGCTTTATTATAAAAATACCCGATGAGTTTGGTTCCTTGATGTTCTGGGATCATATCCATAATTTTACCAGGCAACTTATGAAGCTTGGCCATTTCTAGGCCATCTTTAACATGGGCTTCAATAATCAAAGCACTCATAGAAGGAGCTAATTTATCGTGTGGATTTTCTCCTCTTTGATTTTCAATGAAGTACTGTGCTTTTTTCATCTTACCAATATCATGATAATAACTGCCTACTCTTGCCACCAGGGGATTAGCCTCAATCGCTTGTGCTCCTGATTCAGCTAACACACCCACCATTTGGCTATGATGATAAGTGCCTGGAGCAGAAATGAGCATTTCTTTAAGTAAGGGGTGACTTAAATTAGCTAATTCTAAAAGTTTAATATCTGTGGTGTAATTAAAAAGGCTTTCTGCAATGGGGCTTAAAATAAGCACAAGCATGGGAGTGATTAAACCAGCACAAATGCCAAAAATCATGTTAGTTGCTAAAAGAGAAATCTCCACACGACTTAAAACAGCAGCAGAAGAAATAAGACTTAAACTAGATAAGATAATCGCATTGACCACCCCAGCCATTAATCCCCCACGAAATAAGGCAGAACGTCTATCCACTCTGGCTACAACGTGGGCCGCATAAACACTGCCAATAAGGTAATAAACCATCATTTCTAAACTATTGCCGAGATACACTCCCGAAAAAAGACTAATCACAACCGAAAAAATAAAAGCCGCCTCAGAGTTAAGAATAAAGCGAACCAGCATGGCTCCACTTGCTACAGGGATAATGTAGTAGAGAGTATTGGTACCAATAGTGAAAGGAAGAGCATCTCTAACTGCTGTTGAAATAAAAACTCCCATTCTTAAAATGAGAAGAGAAATCATGAGTGTTAATCCAAGAAAAACAAGATCTTTTCGATTAGGCTTAAATCGACGAATATAGCGTTGTGCATAAAAGAAAACGATAAACAAAACCAAGCTGACAAAGAGAAAAAGCCCAATAAAACGATAAATATGATTTGTTTTTAAAAGTTCTTTTCGAATACCCTCAATGACAGTTAAATGCCATGGCTCTAAGCGATCCCCACTGCGAATAATCGATTCGCCTCTTTTTACTTTAATGATGGTATTTTTTACATTGGCCCTGGCTCGTTGTTTACGCATGTCGGTTTCTAAACCGTTATAATTCATGCTCACTTTCACAAGTGCTTGCGCAACATTTTTAGTAACATCAAACACAGAAGAATCGAGAAGCTCTAAATTAAGAAAGCCTGAGATAGATGATAAGCTAATTTCTTCAATCTTCTTTTTAGCTGTATTTACATCAAGAACAAGGCTTACATCCTTAATCACTTCTTCTTCTATGGTCTCATCAAAAGACAACCTTCTTAAAATAATGCCACGATCAGCATAGGGATTTAATTCATCAACTGCATGAATAATGGGAAACTGGCTTGCACGATGAAGCAAATAAGTAAGGGTTCTTTCCATCGAAGGATGAAAAGAATATTTTCTAAACAAAGCATAACTCTCATCATCAAGATTAAAACCAAAGGCAGTTAAAAATTCTGATTTGAGTTTAGATTTAAACTGTTCTTTTTCTGCGGCCTTGGCTTTAATTGTTGTTCCATCATAAATAATTTGACGACCTTTTGTAAAAGACTCCTTAATACGACTTACTAAATCAATTTCGATTGTAGGATCAAAATCAAAAACAGGGAGAATACTCGCTTCAGCTTGTTCACGTAATTTTTGAGTCGATTGTTCATCAATAATTTCATAATTTTGATCGGCCTTAATATCTTTAGGGGCAATGGATCCTACCTGTAAATTCTGAGGCAAACTATCCATGTGTAAATTAAGAAGAACAGTAATGCCTAAGGCTAAAAGAATAACGAGGAAAAGATTAACAGCATAATCAGCTTTTTCTTTGGTCCAAAAAGATGGGGCTTCTTTTTTTATTCGTTGATTTTTTTTCTTCATAAAACTACTTTTCTTCATGCTGTTCGTAAGCCTTAATAATTTGTTGAACCAAGGGATGCCTCACTACATCCTTCTCGGTTAAATAACAAACACCAATGCCCGGTATGTCTTGCAAAATTTTAACGGCATGTTTTAATCCAGGTTTCAGGCCCAAGGGTAAATCCGTTTGAGTCATATCTCCCGTAACAACAGCTTTCGATTGTTGCCCAATACGAGTTAAAAACATTTTCATTTGTTCATGGGTACAATTTTGAGCTTCATCTAAAATAACAAAACACTCATTAAGGGTGCGTCCCCGCATAAAAGCCAAGGGAGCTACTTCAATTTCGTTGCGATCTAACATACGTTGAGTTCTTTCAAAATCGAGCATATCATTTAAGGCATCATAAAGTGGCCGTAAATAGGGATTTACTTTCTCAGCTAAATCTCCTGGTAAAAATCCCAACCTCTCTCCTGCCTCTACCGCGGGCCTTGTTAGCACAATACGTTTAACCTGTCCTTTTAAAATTAAATGCACTCCAATAGCCATGGCAAGGTAGGTTTTGCCTGTACCCGCTGGGCCTAAGCCAAAAGTAATATCATGGTGAAGCAAAGTTTTAACATACTCTCTTTGACCTAAGGTATGAGGGTAAATAACTTTATTCCTTCCTGGAATAATAATTTTATCTTCTTTGGCTTCTTCTCCATCATGAGAAATATCATTGGAAAGATGGATGGTACGTTCGATATCAACCTCCGTTAAATTTTGTCCTCTCTCTGCTAAAGTGTAGAGTTTATTTAAAATCTTAAAAGCTTGGTCAATTGCTTCAGATTCTCCTGAAATATTTATTTCGTTGCCCCTTGCTCTTAAAATCACAGGAATCTTTTTTTCTATGATTTTTAAGTGACTTTCATGAGGACCATAAAGACTTTGAGTTAAACGATTATCATAAAAATGAAGGGTTTTATGTGAAAGCGCACTTTTTTTAGTTTTGTCCATATTATTTTTTTTGTTCAGCCTCATCCCCCATAACCAAAATGTGAAAATCACGTCTTCCAATCCGATCATCAAAATCGTACAACACAACTTCTTGCCAAGGCCCTAAAAGAAGTTTCCCGTCTTTAATGGGAATTCCTACAGAATTAGAAAGAAGAGCCGCTCTTAAATGAGCAGCATCATGCCCCGTATTTGAGCGTCTTTTTGGACGAGCTTCTGTTGAATTTGGAGTAAAAGAAGAAATAAGATTTAGAAATTTTTTTTGCACCTCAGGTTCGTTTTCTAAAACTTTTACCCCAGCACAGCTTCCAGGAAGATAAACCGTTAACAGTCCATTAACGATTTTAGATTCTCGATGTGCTCTTTTAACATCATGAGTTGCATTCAAGATGTCAACTTCCTTGCTTGTGTTGAGATAGGCGGTAAGAAGGTAAGAAGGCATTAAGATATAAGTTTAGCTCTAGGGATCTAGAAAATCAAGAACCATTATACTACATAACTAATTGAATTTACTTATTTTTTTAAAATATTTAGGGGTTAAAAAATAATTCATTCTTTTCGCACCTTTGGCAGGTACCAAACCCGATAATGGCAACTGACGTAATTTATGATAAAATAGGTTGGGTTTATGAAGATTACAAATGACCAAAAAAGAGGAATAGTTGGTGGTGAAAAAACAAGTACCAAAACAAGTTCTTCGTCTAAAAATTCTTTTGATGCTCTTTTAGAAGACAAACAAAAATTTGCTAGGGGTTTCGAAGCGCCCAATAGCATGGCGGGGCAACCACTTTACTGGAAACAAACACCCGCAGAAATGGCTAAGGCCCAAAAAGAAGCAGAAAATCCTCCAGAAGCTATGACTGGTGCTCTTAATGAAAAAGACATGCAAGGGATTCAGCCTTCTAACGCCCCGACCCCACGTCAGCTTGCTCACTACAAACACATGATTGACCGCTCTGCTCAAAAGCATGGGGTTGATCCCAATTTAGTGGCGGGAGTGATCAAACAAGAATCCAACTACAATCCAAGAGCCATCTCTAATGCTGGTGCCATGGGCATGATGCAACTGATGCCTGAAACAGCTCAAAATCTTGGAGTGAGAGACCCCTTTAATCCCGCACAAAACATTGATGGTGGAACCAGGTATTTAAAGCAAATGCTGGTGCGTTTTAATGGAAACACCGATTTGGCTTTGGCTGCCTACAATGCCGGGCCTCTTAATGTAGAACGTTATGGAGGCATTCCACCATTTGCAGAAACTCAAAACTATGTACGTGCCGTGAAACAACACACACAGGGCATTCAAACCGCTGGGGTTTTCGACCCACCTGCTCCTAGTCGTATTCGATTTGCATAAAATCACGGTAACTCTGTAGGGTAATTGATGAAAGCGGGTGACACCAGGAGGAGGGCTTCCGATGGCGCGCACCAGCGGGAAACCTCCTGGTGGCAGGACCCGCTCTTCATGAATAATGAAATAAATTATTTTGTCTCAGCGCCTCCCCTACCACCATGGCCACAGCACTTGAAAGATTTAAACTCCGAATTTTTCCCGTCATGGGAATTGTGAAAGTATGCTCTGCATTTTCTTCCAATATTTTTTTTGAAAGCCCCTTTGTTTCACTTCCAAAAACTAAAAAATCTCCTTCTTGAAACTTGGCTTGTGTATACAGGCGATTTGACTTTGTAGTGAAATAAAAAAAATGAGATTTAAGGTAAATTGCTTTTAAATCTTCTAAAGAATTATGATACTCCAATTGCACATGGGGCCAATAATCTAAGCCTGCACGTTTTAAGTAACGATCCTCTGTTGAAAAACCAAGAGGCTTTACAAGATGAAGCTTGCCATCAAGACCTGCACATAATCTTGCAATGTTTCCTGTATTGGGAGGAATTTGAGGTTCTACCAAAACAATGTTAAAAAGCATGGAGAAGTTTTATATGACTCAAAAGGTCCTTGTCAAGTACTTGAATTTAATAGATTTTTAAGCTTGGGGTAATGAATTCCCTTAGCAACTTTTAAGCTGCCATTGCCGATAATTAAAGGGAATGAAGTTTTTTAAATACATTGTGATTATTTTAGTTTTGGGTTTGGGAACAACACTCTCTCTCCCAGCCCTTGCCGATACCACCTACACTTTTAGCTATTGGTCACCCTATTCTCCCTATCCTTCGTGGTATGTGCCCTTGCGTTATGGTTATTACCCCTCCTCTTTTTATTCATTTAATTATTTTTATCCGCGGTATACTTACACACGACCTGAATATCCTCAACCTAGGCTTTACAATCAGTCTTTAAACCCCACCCTAGAAGCCTTGGGAGAGCAAAGAAAGCAGCTTTGGCTCCAAGAAAAATTTGCCTCTAATCAGGGGGTGGCTTTAAGACCTATTATCAAGCAAGAAAAACAGGCACAAGAAAACCCAAGTATACCGAAACCTCTTGTGGCACCGGATATTGAAACATCCAAACCACAGGAAAAATAAATTTATACTTGTAATAAAAACGGGTCCTGTCATTGCGGGATACCTTTAATTTTTTTATAACGCAGTGCGTATTGCGTTTACGCCTGGTAATGAATTAAGTGCACCCTATGGCAGATGTAACTTCGAAAGTTATTACCTTAGACCACCTAGCACAGCGGCTTGATCCGGTTCTTTATGCAGAATTAGCTAGTCTTAATACCAAAGCTGATCTCTTGCAACTTTCTAGACCCGATAGTGTTTTAGATGATGAAAATTGGGCAACTCTTATTTCTTCTGGCATATCAAGTGAAGCTGCCAGGAAATATTTAACTCAAAGTTACGAATATTTTATTGAAAAACCTAAAGCCTTAAACGATGCTGCCCTAGCCCAGTATGTAAACTTCATTGAAAATGCTCATGGGGGTATGAAATTTGCTGCTAGGGGATCTCTTAATCGAGCCATTTCTGATTCTACAGAAGAACCCGAAAACCAAATCTATCTTTCAGAACGTCTGATCTGGCTTGAAGTGTATTGTGGAAATTGGGAAGGATTAAATACTGCCATCACCCAACTTACTGGTATCGATGTTGATAACCCCTACTTAGATTATGGCTTGGCTATTTATTTAAGTCACAGTGGAAAACCACAAGAAGCAATAGACCATGCACAAAAAGCTTCCCAAGCAGAAAACTTAGATCCTGTTACTCTTGTTGCTGCAAAGAAAATACAAAATTCTCTGGGACAAAAAGTATCCCCCAAAGATAGTTTTGCAGCTTCTGATGATTTAATAGCTTATACTGCCCTTCTTTTGGACAATGATTTTAAAAATAATTGGGCTTCTTATCTAAGCCATTCAAATTTTTCTGTATGGGAATCAAAACAATATATTGCAGCCCTTTTTAATGGGGTTAATCCAAAAGATTTTCAAGCTGTAAGACAACGAGTTAAATTTCTTGTTCGTTCCGGTCAAATTGAAAAAGAAAAAATTCCCTGGATAGGTCATCTCTACTTCAGACATTTTCTAGATTACCAGCATCAGGAAACTCCCCGAGTGGTAGCCAATTCTATTGCAGAAGGAGTGTATGATTGTTCCGAATACACCGAAGGGCTTCAAACTTTGTGTGAAGATAATCGTCTTCATTGCAAAGCCATTATTTACACTGATGGACCCGAAACTGGTCATGCTTTTTTAGCTTACGAATCTCGAGGCAAATGGGGCTATGCCAGCGTGATGAGCTTTTCAAATCCTGTTTTTAAGTCGAAAAAAGAAGTTGAAAATGAATGGACGTGGGATTTGGCAGGAGATAAATCTATTTTTACAGGTAAATTGATTCGAGGAACTTTAAGTCAATTTAGTCAAACAAGTCCCACCAATGTGGGAGATCAAAAATGACAAACAAAATTTGGCGAGATCAGTGGACAATGAAGCGTCTCGAAGCTATGAGTAATCAATGTCTGGATTAAACTCCCATGTAATCATCGAAACAAGATCAATCGTTGTATCGTTTATTCTTTTCGCCATCCTCATGGGTTGCAACCTGGCACAAATGCTCAGCATGGTAGTACGGCCTTTTTCACTTAAAATCTTCCGTCGTATCAATCGTGAGATTGCCAATTTTTGGTGGGCTCTGTGTGTCATCTTTTCCAGAAAAATCAATAAAACAGAAATCATCATCTCCGGTGACACGATTCCAGAAAAAGAAAATGCAATTGTGATCCTTAATCATCAAGAAATAACCGACATCCCTGTTTTACTCGATTTTGCCCTCACCAAAAAAAGATTGGGTGATCTCAAATGGTTTGTTAAAGATCCGATTAAATATATGCCTGGTGTGGGTTGGGGAATGTGGTTTCTTGATTGTCTGTTTATCAAAAGAGATTGGATGAAGGATAAACATTCTATTCGCAAGGTTTTTCAAAACCTTCGGCAACATCAGGTTCCGTTGTGGGTGGTATCGTTTGTTGAGGGCACACGCATCACACCAAAAAAACTCAAGAGCAGCCAGGAATATGCTAAAAATAAAGGTTTAGCCGTCCTCAATCATGTTTTAACTCCACGCACAAAAGGGTTTGTGGCAACATTGGAAGGCCTTAAAGGCCATGTAACGGCGGTTTATGATTTGACTTTTTGTTATGGTAAAAACATCCCCACCACCTGGCAGTGGATACGTGGAGATGTAAAAAAGGTGCATTTGCATGCGAGACGTTTTCTTGTTAAGCAACTGCCACAATCCCCTGAAACACTCTCCCAATGGCTATTGCAGCGTTTTGTAGAAAAGGATTATCTGATTAAAACCTGTATCACCTTAGACAGCTTTCCCGCTTAACAGGTGTGCCCTTAACCCTTATTTGTCTCCAGCAATATTACTGGGAACATCAGAAAAGCGTTGTAACCGGGCATCGGCTATTACTTCAATGCCAGTGGCCTCACTAAAGCCAGCCAATTTGTCATTGATGGAAGCAACAGCAGCTATTTCTGCTTCTTTGTTAACGCGTCCTGCCACATTGCGACGATAGAGGAGATCCTGAATTTTAGCTAACTCAGTATCAATCATGGCATCTGCTACAGGCTTACCAATTAAAGCCATTCCAGTTACATACTGGCTATAGCGATCAATGGCTACGGGATAACCATACTTGGAATTAACCAAGGCAGAATCACGAAGGTTTAAGTAACCTTTTTCTGCAGCAGCTAAAGCTGTTTCAGAGAGAGATGTTACCTCTACACCTGCTTTATCGGCCGCATCTACCAAGGCCAAAGCTAATTCGGGCTCATTGGCACTTCTAACAGCTTGTTCACAAACCCATTCAGCTGATTTTTGATCTAACTCACTAGCATGAGTAAGTAATTTACCAGCACGTTCATGATCACCTTTTTTCTCGGCTTCGGCTGCAAAATAACGGCAATCAGCAGCTAGTCTTTCAGAGTGATTCAAAGTTTCGGGTTTCCCTTGTTGATAAGCTGCAAGAGCATCATAAAAGGCCACTGTATCTTGTAAATCACGGCCTGCTAAGTCCCAAGCTTCAACGTTGCCATTTCCACCAACAAGCCAGGCTTTTTGAGAAATAGCAAAGTTAGAACCTTGATAGCCATCAATCACATAATGAGAATCCTCAGCATGACCATCAATGGTTAAGGTTGGAGCAGCAGCTCTGTTTCCGTCAAGATCTCTAGCTGCAGACCCATTGGGGTCTGCAACAATGGCATCAATACGGCCATCGTTGTTTCTATCTTGAACATAAACATCAAGACTGGCAATGCGAGTTCCTTGGGGTTCAAGATATCTGGGGGTTTTAAAGAGATCTAGCCTTGGAATAACAAAAGTGACACCTGGGTCAACTCTTCCCGTGACTACCTGTTCTTTAAGTTCTATAGTTGCCATAAAATCCTCCTTAAAAAAAAATTTTACTTCCGCCCTTTGATATACACATAAAGCAAGAGGCGTGCCAAGTTATACAATTTTTAAGTATTTGATTTTATTGTATTATTTTTACATAGAATAAAAAATAGAGGGAATGGGGTAACCAGAAGATATCTTTAAAACATAATTTTGGGGGGAGAAAACCTCAGATGGGCCCCTACTCGATTACTACGAGTTTAGTTCCGCTTTCAACAGACTGACCTTCTTTAACAGCCACTAGCTTTACAACACCATCTTTAGGGGAAGTCATTTCATTTTCCATTTTCATGGCCTCAACTACCACCACACCCTGCCCTAACACTACCTCGTCCCCCACTTTTACTTTTACACTCACAATTTTTCCAGGCATTTGAGCTTCTAAAATAGCCTCTCCAACATGAACTCCTTTTTCACCTCCACCAGAAGCCAATTTTCTGGCTCGGCTTTTCATATCTTCTACTTCTACACTCACTTCTTTTCCCCTGGAAAAAAGACTGATTATTTTTTGATTATCATAAAACCGAAGGTCAAAAGATTTGTTTTCATGTAAAATTGAATAATGAAAGGGGGCCACCTTTCTCATAGCAAGTTCAAAACGGGCCTTTTCAGAAGTAACGATGAGTTTGTCATCATTCTTCTCTACTTCAACAGTGATTTCTTCTTTTCCAATTTTTCCAAAATATTTTGTCATTTATTTTCGCAGAGAACCCGTTAAACCAATTAATTTCCAAGGAGACACAACCGCCTCACTTTTGGTTTGAACTCCACTTGTTTGATTTTTATTTTCTTCTCTCATAAAAGCTGCAATCCCAACTAAAACTTCTGGTGGTAATCCCTCCAAAGATTTTTCAACCTTCATCAATTCGGGATGATCTTCAATGAAACGTGTATAAATATTACCCCGATGAAATTCTGGATGAAAAAGAATGGTTCTTAAAAATCCAATGTTATTTTTAAAACCACCAATTTCATATTCTTGCATGGCCCTCTGCATGCGGACAATGGCCTGATTTCTATTGCTCCCCCAGGTAATCAATTTAGCAATCATGGGATCATAATAAATGGGAATGGCTGCCCCAGGATAAACAGCGGTATCATGTCTTACCCCCGGGCCTTCTGGAATAGTCATCCAATGAATGGTTCCAGGAGAAGGCATAAAATTATTTTCAGGATCTTCAGCATACAAGCGACACTCCACGGCAGCTCCATTTATTTTTAAATCGGATTGTTTAATCGGAAGTTTTTCTCCCTCTCCAATACGAATTTGAAGCTCAACTAAATCAACCCCTGTAATCATCTCGGTAACAGGATGCTCCACTTGAAGTCTTGTATTCATTTCTAGAAAATAAAAATTTTGCTCTTCATCAACTAAAAATTCTATAGTCCCCACTCCTGAATAATTTACGTCCTTACAAAGACGAAGAGCGGCTTCTGTCATTTTATCACGGGTTGCTTGATTTAAAAAAGGAGATGGAGCTTCTTCAATCACCTTTTGATGACGACGCTGCAGCGAGCATTCACGCTCAAAAAGATGAATGCTATTGCCATGCATATCGCAGGCCACTTGAATTTCAATATGGCGGGCTTTTTTCAAATATTTTTCGATGTAGAGTTGCCCATCACCAAAGGCTTTTAAAGCCTCAGAAGAAGCACGCTCAAAAGCAGATGCAATATCCCCCTCTTTTTCTACAACCCTCATTCCCTTACCACCACCACCAGCTGTGGCTTTTAAAAGAATGGGATATCCCATTCTTTTAGCAAGAGATTTAGCTTCATCCACATCCTTTAATGGCTCTTGAGTGCCTGGCACCATGGGAACTTTGGCTTTGGCTGCAGCGATTCTGGCTTCAATTTTATCTCCCATTTGTTCAATGGATTTAGGTTTAGGGCCTAGAAAAATAATTCCATTTTCGGCACAAGCTTTTGAAAAATGAGCTTTCTCAGAAAGAAAACCATAGCCAGGATGAATGGCACAGGCGCCCGATTTTTTGGCAACCTCGATAATTTTTGAAGCTACCAGATAACTTTCTGAGGAGGCCTCTGGCCCAATACAATAAGCTTCATCAGCCATTTGAACATGCAGAGCAACGCGATCGGCTTCTGAAAAAACAGCCACTGTTTTAATTCCTAAATCACGGCAAGTACGCATGATGCGCACAGCAATCTCGCCTCGGTTGGCTATTAAAATTTTTTTGATCTTCTTAGTCATAAAAATTCCCGAATTGGGCACCCCATTCTGTCATCCCTCACGCCCCATTCTGTCATCCCGCACTTGATGCGGGATCCATTATCTGTCATCCCTGCCCCTGCCTTCGCAGGGGTAAACTCCGGCAGGGATCCATCTTTGAATTTAAGATGGATTCCCGCTTTCGCGGGAATGACAAATTATTCTCGGGATGACGGATTCTGGTTATCATAATGGAATATTTCCGTGTTTTTTCTTGGGATTAAAATCCACCTTGTTTCGAAGCATCTCTAAAGCTTGAAACACTTTTTTGCGTGTATCGGCAGGCAAAATTACTTCGTCAATATAACCAAGCTCGGCTGCTTTGTAAGGGCTTGCAAATTTATCCCGGTAATCAGCCACCAGTTTTGCCTTTTCAGCAACAGGATCGCTGGCTTGTTCTATGTGTTTTCTAAAAATAATATTAACAGCTCCATCAGGGCCCATCACAGCAATTTCAGCTAAGGGATAGGCAAAGTTAACATCGCCTCGAATATGCTTGGAGCTCATCACATCATAGGCGCCCCCATAGGCCTTACGAGTAATCACAGTTACCTTTGGAACTGTGGCCTCACAAAAAGCATACAAAAGTTTAGCTCCATGAAGAATAATGCCGCCATATTCCTGTTCTGTTCCTGGTAAAAAACCGGGCACATCAACAAAAGTAACCAGAGGAATATTAAAAGCATCACAAAAACGAACAAAACGAGCAGCCTTAACGGAAGCATCAATATCCAAGCATCCTGCAAGGTGGGCTGGTTGATTGGCAACAAGTCCTACCGAGTAACCACCAATTCTTCCAAAACCAATCAAAATATTTTTAGCATAATCGGGATGTATTTCTAAAAAATGTCCATCATCAAGGACTTCCTTGATTAATTTTTTCATATCATAGGGCTTATTGGCATTATCAGGAATAAGATCATTAAGCAGAGACGAAGTACGATCAATTGGATCTTTTGTAGGAACCATGGGAGGCATTTCTTGATTATTGGAAGGACAAAAACTGAGAAGATCTCTTGTTAACTGAATACATTCTTCTTCACTTTTAGCTGCATAATGAGCCACCCCACTTTTACTGGCATGAGTATGGGCCCCTCCTAAATCTTCTTTGGTTACCTCTTCGTGAGTGACTGTTTTAATAACATCGGGCCCAGTAATAAACATGTGAGCTGTATGCTCTACCATCAAAATAAAATCCGTCATGGCAGGTGAATAAACAGCCCCTCCCGCACAAGGCCCCATAATCAAGGAAATTTGAGGAATAACTCCAGAACCAATAACATTTCTTAAAAAGATTTCTGCATAACCTGCAAGACTCACAACCCCTTCTTGAATTCTAGCTCCACCAGAGTCATTAAGTCCCACAACAGGTGCCCCCGTTTTAATGGCTAAATCCATAATCTTGCAGATCTTACGAGCATAAGCTTCTCCCAGGGACCCACCAAAGGCGGTAAAATCTTGGGCAAAAACATAAACCAAACGACCCTCAATTTTGCCATAACCCGTTACCACCCCATCACCTAAAATTTTGGCCTTCTCCATTCCAAAATCATTGCATCTATGGGTTACAAAACGATCCATTTCAACAAAACTACCTGGATCCAAGAGTAGGTCTATTCTTTCACGAGCTGTTTTTTTCCCCGCTTGATGTTGGCGTTCGATGCGCTCGGCTCCACCACCTAAAAGGGCTTGGGCTTCACGCTTTTTGAGTTGTTCTAGTTTTTCTTGCATATCCCCTCAATGTCATTCCCGCCCCTGCCTTCGCAGGGGTAAACTCCAGCGGGAATCCATCCCCTTTCAGTCATTCCCGTGTTTGTAAACTTGCCCCCGCGTAGGCGGGGGAATCCATTTTAAATTTGAAGATGGATCCCTGCCTTCGCAGGGATGACAAGAGATGTTAACCACCTTCGTGGGGATGACGGAATGTGATAAAGGCTTGCTCCGCTTTAGTCAAGAAATTTAGAGGCTTAAGACTCCCTTCCCCTTTGCGTAAATCATTAATGGCAAGAGTTAAACCTTCTAGGGTTAAAGAATACATCTTGATGGCTTTACGAATGGAAGCAATGGTTACATGATCCCAAAAAGTTTCAGGTTCCGGATTAAGCCACACCATTTTAGGAAAATGTTGTTTGATTTTTACGTGGAGCTTCAAAAATAAGTTCAATTTCTCCCGCATTCTTACAAGTGGCATCAATGGTTTCTCTTAAAGCAATTTGATCTTTAGCTCCGACCTGCTCTAATTTTCGAAGTCTCTTTAAGGCCACCTTAAATTGCCGTATGTCTAAGGTTCTATCTTCACGTAAACTTTGAAATCTACGCTCTTCAGCTACCTTAACGGCCATTCTCCCCCCTCCAGGACCACCAATCCGAATTCCACTAGGATGCGCCCCCGAATGACCAAAGGGAGATCATCAAAACAAGCCATTCTTGAGTTCCTACCGGAATTTTAAAAGCAAGGGGCGCTCTACCACAAGAGCGGCATTTACTACTTCAATCAAAGCTGCAGAGGCAATGTAGTCGGAGGTGCCTTTGTAAGATTTTTTCATAATAAAGAGCGGGTCCTGTCATTGGGGAGAACTTTATTTTTTTGATTCCGAGGACTGTCTGACGAGCCCTTTGGGGCGAGGAGTTCCGCAGGAACAAAAAAATAAAGTTCTCCCCATGCCACCCGCAACTAGTATCGTGGGATAGTATTATCAATCTCTACCGACCATGCATCAATTCCACCTGCCAAATTAGCTACATTTTTAAAACCCATACTTACCAAGTATTCAGAAGCTCTTTGAGAACGTCCCCCATGGTGACAATGAAGAACTAAATCCATTTCTGGTTTTAACTCCTCCAAAACTCTTTTTGAAAATTCAGAAAGTGGAATCAATTTAGAATTGGGAATACGCGCTATTTCAAATTCATTTTTTTCACGCACGTCCACTAAAATAAAATTTTCTTTTTTATCAAAACGTGCCTTAAGTTCTCCTACACTCAATTGTTTAACGTTCATGCTGCCTCTTTTAATTTGGAAACAATGTTTTGCAAAACAGCCTTTGCATCACCAAAAACCATACGAGTATTGTCTTTATAAAAAAGAGGGTTATCAATCCCAGCAAAACCAGACGCCATAGATCTTTTTACTACAAAAACCATACGAGCAGCATCGGCATTAATAATGGGCATGCCATAAATAGAACTTTTAGGATCATCCCTTGCAGAAGGATTTACAACATCATTGGCTCCTAAAACAATACAGGCATCAACCTTAGGAAGGTCAGGGTTAATTTCATCCATTTCAATTAATTTTTCATAAGGAATATTGGCTTCTGCTAAAAGAACATTCATATGGCCTGGCATACGTCCTGCCACAGGATGAATAGCATAACGAACTTCTGTACCATTTTTTTCTAAAAGCTCATGTAATTCTCTCACAGCATGCTGCGCCTGAGCCACTGCCATCCCATAACCAGGTACAATCACCACAGAAGACGAGCCCTGTAAATATTCCATCACGTCTTCAGGTGCAAATTGAAGGATGGGCTTATTTTGAGTGGCAACTTGATCTCCACCTACTTCCCCTCCAAAGGCTCCAAAAAGAACATTTCTAAAGGAACGATTCATGGCACGGCTCATCAACATAGCAAGCAAAAATCCAGAACCTCCATCAAGTGCTCCACAAATAATCAAAACATTATTATCTAACGCAAAACCAGCAGCTGCTGCAGCCAAGCCTGCATAAGAATTTAAAAGACAAATCACAACCGGCATATCGGCTCCACCAATGGGTAAAACTAAAAAGATTCCCAAACAAAAACCCAAACAAGCCATGACAAAAAAAGCAGTTGAAAGATGAGGATGAAAAACAAGGTAAACTAAAAGAACTAACGAACTTACCACAATTAAAAAGTTGAATTGATTTTGTCCTTTAAAAGTCATGGGCTTTCCAGAAATAACACCTTGTAGCTTTCCAAAAGCCATCAGACTGCCTGTAAAAGTAAGCGACCCCAAAACTACTTCAAAACCAATAGCTCCCATAAAAAATTTAGAAAGTTCGCCATCTACATGAAGATGACTCCAATATTTTGCAATACCTACCAGCGCTACTGCCAAGCCGCCAAAGGCATGAGAAAGTGCAATTCGCTCGGGCATCTTAGTCATGGGAATCCACAAACCCATGGGAATACCAATCAAGGTACCTACAATCAGTCCAATAATAATCCACTGATAAGTAATAATATCTTGATGAAGAAGAGTGGCCAAGACGGCCAAAAGCATACCTACACCCGCTAAACCAACACCTCTCCTGGCTGTTTTAGGTTTGGTTAAACCAGAAAGTCCTAAAACAAAAAGAACTGAAGCAAGAAAATAAGATACGGATAATAAAATCAGATTCATGATTTAGGCCCCTTTTTAAACATCTTAAGCATTCGATCAGTAATTAAAAATCCACCCACCACGTTGATGGTGGCGCTGGCTACAGCAATGGTACCTAACATGGTGCTTAAATGCCCATATTTTCCACCCGCTACAACAAGAGAAGCTACCAAGGAAATTCCTGAAATTGCATTTGTAGCCGACATTAAAGGGGTATGAAGCAAAGCTGGTACCTTGGATATAATTTGATAACCCACAAAAATGGAGAGAGTAAAAATATAAAATCCAAAAATAAGTTTTTCAGGCATGGGCTCTCCTATTTAAATTTTTCGTGTATAATTTTTCCTTCATGAGTCAAAACACATCCCTTCGTAATTTCATCGTTGAAATCAAGTTTTAAAGATCCATCTTTATGACTCAAGTGCGAAAGCAGATTTTCAATATTTTTTCCAAACATTTGACTCGCATGAAAGGGTAAAAAACGAGGCACATTGCGATAACCTAAAATTTTAACTCCTCGTATTTCAACTTCAGTTCCGGGCTCACAAAGCTCAATATTGCCCCCTTGTTCAGAAGCCAAATCAACCATCACAGATCCAGGCTTCATGGCATACACCATTTCCTTGGTCACTAAAGTTGGAGCTTTTTTCCCAGGAATTAAGGCAGTTGTTATTACTACATCTGACTTGGCTACATGCTTGGCAATAAGTTCTTTTTGTTGTTGTTGATAGGCTTCACTTGTCTCCTTGGCATATCCACCCTCGCCAGCTGCGTCCTCGGTACTACTTACCTCAATAAATCTTCCACCCAAGGACATCACCTGTTCTTTTACCACGCGTCTCACATCAAACACTTCAACCACAGCACCTAATCTTTTAGCTGTAGCAACGGCTTGCAGGCCCGCTACTCCCGCTCCTAAAATAAGAACCTTGGCTGGAGTAATGGTACCCGCAGCGGTTGTCATCATGGGAAAAATACGGGGAAGTTTTGAAGCAGCAACTACAACAGCCCAATAACCAGCCAAATTGGCTTGAGAGCTTAACACATCCATACTTTGAGCTAGAGTTGTTCTGGGAATCAGATCAAGAGCCACCGCTGTTACCCCAGTAGCAGCTAATTTTTTTACCAGCTCAGGGTTTCCCAAGGGGTTCATAACAGCCATTAAAAGACTACCCGCCTTTATTTCCTCTAAAGGAGGCGTGTGAATGGCTATACGAACATCCGTGTTTGCTATCTCAAGACTAGCTCCAGCCTTTTGATAATCGGCATCCGAAAAGCCCGCGGCCATTCCAGCCGTAGCTTCTACCATCACAACATGTCCTTTTTTGATTAATTTTTGAGCTGAATCGGGAGTTAAAGCCACCCTTTTTTCTTCACCCTTTTCTTTTCTAATTTCAAGTTTCATTGTTTTGATCTTTCAAAAATTTTAAAAATTAATAACACTTGAATCTTCAACTAAAATCAAGGTAGGAGGTTCATGGCTTAAAAATTTTAAAAGAACAAGTAAAAAAATAATGGCCGAATACAACGCCCAACTTGCAGCAAAAATTGATTTTGGCCCAGAATTATCCCTCTTCCGAATTGTTCCCAATGGATGGGATCTTCCTCATTTTAAGGCTGGGCAATTTACCACCCTGGGATTAAATATTTCAGATAAGCTTGTTCGCAGAGCTTACTCGATTGCATCCCCCCCTAAAATACGGGACTACATTGAATTCTACATTGTGCTAGTTAAAGAAGGTCTGTTAACTCCTAAACTCTGGGATTTAAAGGTTGGAGATTTTCTTTACATGAGTCCTAAAACAACTGGAAATTTCGTGATGGATTCTCTTCCAGAAGATCAAAATATTGTCATGCTTGGCACTGGAACTGGCATTGCCCCTTTTGTTTCCATGCTTTCCCAATACATGAATCCAAGTATGCCTCGCAAATTTGCCCTCATCCATGGTGTGCGTGTTTCCCAAGATTTAGGTTATCGCACGGCGCTTATCCATCTGAGTAAACTTGGATCTCAAGTGCATTATTTTCCTATTATAAGCCGTCCTCAAAATGATCCCATCCCCTGGAAGGGTTTAGTGGGGCATGTACAGGATATATGGAAATCTGATGCTATCGAAACGGCCTGGGGTTTTAAACCAACCCCACAAAATACGCATGTATTTTTATGTGGAGCCCCTCAAATGATTATGGGCATGACGACAGATTTAAAAACAAAAGGTTATCTCGAAGATGCCCCCTCTCATCCAGGAAATATCCATAGCGAAAAGTACTGGTAAGGCACTGTTTAAAAATGTCCTGCAATGGCTAACAAGGAACAAACCAGAAAAAAATTTGAAACTCTTTCTCGCATTCCTGTTGAAGAAGTTTATACCGCCACTAACCAAACCAATGCTCATGGAGAGCTTCCAGGACAATTCCCTTACACACGTGGAGTGCAACCCACCATGTACCGAGGTCGCCTTTGGACCATGCGACAATATGCAGGCTTTGGTACGGCCGAAGAATCCAACAAGCGTTACAGAAATTTAATTGCCAATGGTGGTGATGGACTTTCTGTGGCGTTTGATCTTCCCACTCAAATGGGACTTGATTCAGATGATACTCATTCTAAGGGAGAGGTAGGAAAAACAGGAGTGGCCATTGATACTCTGGCAGATATGGAAATTTTATTTGATAAAATTGATTTGGGAAAAGTTTCGACATCCATGACGATTAACGCCACCGCCTCTATTCTTTTAGCTCTCTACATTGCAGTTGGTGAAAAACAACACATTCCTTCCACTCAACTTTCAGGAACGATTCAAAATGACATTTTAAAAGAATACATTGCCAGAGGGACTTATGTGTTTCCAACAAAACCTTCCATGCGCCTCATCACAGATATTTTTGCCTTCTGCAAAGTACATGTTCCCAAATGGAACACCATTTCCATTTCTGGTTATCATATTCGTGAAGCAGGCTCTACTGCCATTGAAGAAGTAGCTTTCACGCTGGCTAATGGACTAGCCTATGTTGATGCTGCGATAAAGGCTGGGCTTTTGGTTAATGAATTTGCTCCCCGCCTTTCATTTTTCTTTAATGCCCACAATTATTTTTTTGAAGAAGTAGCCAAGTTTCGTGCTGCCCGTAAGCTTTGGGCTATGCTCATGAAAAAACGTTATCAGGCTGACGATCGTTCTTGCCAACTGCGTTTCCATACACAAACAGCAGGATGTTCCCTTACAGCTCAACAGATTGATAACAATGTAGTGCGTGTAGCTTATCAGGCCCTTTCAGCTATTCTTGGTGGTACCCAAAGTCTTCATACCAACGCGAGGGATGAAGCCCTTGCCCTGCCTACAGAGCCCTCCGCCCGTTTAGCTTTAAGAACCCAACAAGTTTTAGCCTATGAAACTGGAGTTACAGATACAGTAGATCCTCTGGCTGGTTCTTATTATGTGGAAGAACTTACCAATCGCATTGAAAAAGAAGCTTTGGCTTTGATAGAAAAAATTGATTCTCTGGGAGGAGCTGTGGCCGCCATTGAACAAGGTTTTCCACAACAAATGATTCAAAATTCAGCCTATGATTATCAGAAAAAAATTGAAAACAAGGATTTAATTATTGTGGGAGTAAATCAATTTCAAATCAAAGAAGATTTTCCCGAAGAACTTTTAAAAGTAGATCCCAAATTAGAAGGCAAACAATTAGCCAAATTAAAAAAAATAAAAGAAACTCGTGATAACCAAAAGGTAAAAGAAGCCCTTGCCCGTCTTAAAAAAGCCGCCCTTGGTCCAGATAATTTAATGCCTTTTATTTTAGAAGCCGTACGTTGCTACACTTCCTTAGGTGAAATTTCTAATACCTTAAAAAAAGTATTCGGTGAATATCGCGAAAATATTGTGCTGTAAGGCTTTTGTCATCCTAAATTCCTGTTTGTCACCTGAGTTCCAATTACCATCCCGTACTCCTAATTCTGTCATCCCGCACTTGATGCGGGATCCAGAATTAATTCATGGGATGGATCCCTGCCTTCGCAGGGATGACAGAGGAATGACATCCTTCAACAGACCCCTAGTTACAGCACTCGAAAATGATTCAAATTTTTTAAACTTTTATCAAAAGAAAGTGTCATGGAGCATTCCGCAGCCTGGTTAATGTGGCCAATTAAACAATCACTAAAGTCTGCAGGGCTTGACTGATAAGCATGCAACGCATTCCAAGCCAAATGACTGTTTTGAACAACAAATTGTTTAGTAGCAAGAATTTTCTCAAAAACTTCGCATAGTCTTTTTCTTTCGATTCCATAACAGCTTTGAAGCACCCATGAAAGTTCACATAAAACAATCAAATTAATGAAAAATAAATCCCCACCTTCAATATGTTTGGTGGCAAGACGACTCTGGGCCTGATCATCTTGAACCAGGTAGCGGACTAAAAGATTAGTGTCTAAGCCAATCATAAACTTGTTTTAAAGCGGGCCCGAATGGCACAATTCATGTCATCAATTGAAACCTTCCTCCCATTGGCATGCTTATGGAGCATCCCTCTCAAGCGATTCACCTCTAAGGTTGCAGGTTTGATCACCACGTTTTGGTCATCGGTGATGATAAAATCAATCCGATCCCCTGAATCAATCTGAAGAAAATCCCTGATGTCTTTAGGGATGGTGGTTTGACCCTTGCTGGTTAAGGTGGAGGTTGACATAGGTTTCCTTACTTTTTTTAATATTCCTTACTATATGGTAAGGAAAAAGAGAAGATTTGTCAAGACCCTTTTCCTGAAGGACACTTAAGCATGACTACACTATCAACGTAATGAAAAGGCGTTGGGAATCCAATTAATTTGGGCTTGAGGTTTGTAAGAGGCATCAATTTCGACAACGGAGAAAAATTTTTCAAATTCCTCATATTGAGGGTAACACATCATCCAATGGTAGGCTGTTTTCTCCATTCTTTTTTGTTTTAAATAACCAACGGCTTCTCTGCCACTACCATAAGCTGCAGAGTTCCTCAATTTTACCTCTACAAAGTGCAGTTCTTTTTTCTGGCAAGCAATCAGATCAATTTCTCCTTGGCGAATAGAGTAATTTTTCGACAAAATAGAAAAACCTTGCCCCTCTAAAAAATGGGCTGCCATTTTTTCTGCCTGGCTCCCCATCTGCCTTTTAGAAACTACTTTTTCCATTATCCAATTTCTCTTTGAATAATAATAACGCCATCAATAGATTCAACAGCCTTCATCACATGATTTAATTCCATCAAACTTTTTACTCCCACATCCAAAGAAATAATTGCTTTTTCATCCTTAGTTGTTTGAACCAGAGCCTTTGTAATGCCAATTTTACGTTCCGAAATAGTTTTGGCAATTTCAGCTAACATCCCTGTTTTATTAATGCAGGTAATTTTAAGCTTAGCAATTCTTGCTGTATCACTTACTTTATTCCAAGCCACATGAATGCGTCTTTGAGGATCAATAATGGGGGCCTTGGGGCACTCGGTACGATGAATCATGACTCCACGCCCTCGCGTTACAAAACCAACAATAGGATCACCCTGAATTGGAGAACAACATTTTCCAAATGCCACTAAAATTTCATCCATGCCATCAATTAAAACCAAATCTCGTGTTTTTTTAGAAACCTTCTTGAAAATTTTTCTTAAAATTCCATCTTCCTTAACCTCTTGTGGTTTTTTATCAGGGGCCACATAATTTAAAAGGGCACCCATAGAAATTTTTCCATAAGCAATGGAGGCAAATAAATTAGCCTCACCGGTGATCCCTTTTTTCTTGGCATACTCCCACAGAGCTTCATTTTTAAGTAATTCATCAACCTCCAAGCCATATCTGGCTACTTCTTCCTCAAAAATATTTTTTCCCAAAATCAGACTTTTATCCTTTTGTTCCTGTTTTAAATATTGCCTCACTTGGGCCCTGGCACGTGAACTCACAGCAATCTTTAGCCAATCTTTGGTAGGCAGTCTTTTTGGATGAGTTTGAATTTCTATGGTATCTCCACTTTGAAGCTTATAACTTAAAGGAACAATTTTTCCGTTAAGTTTAGCACCAAAACAATGGGTGCCTATTTCGGAGTGAATACTATAAGCAAAATCAATTGGTGTAGAACCATAGGGAAGAGCCCTCACATCTCCCTTGGGCGTAAAAACATAAATATCTGAGGCAAAAAGATCCACTTTAAAAGTATCCATAAATTCAATGGAATCTTTCAGTTCGTTTTGCCATTCAACTAATTGACGAAGCCATTGAAAGGTCATTTCAGATTCCATATCCAAAGTGCCATCGTCTTTATATTTCCAGTGAGCAGCAATCCCCTTCTCACCTATTTCATGCATCTCATGTGTACGAATCTGAAACTCTACTCTTTCTCCATCAAGACAAATCACAATTGTATGAAGCGATTGGTAGTTGTTAGATTTAGGCATGCCAATATAATCTTTAAAGCGTCCTGGAACTGGTTTCCATAAGCTATGCAGATGGCCTAAAACCTCATAACATTCCTCCACATTTTTTGTTAAAATCCGAAAGGCAACAAGATCATGAACTTGTTCAAAAGAAATATTTTGTCTTTCCATCTTATGATAAATTCCGTAGATATGTTTTACACGTCCTGTGATCACTAAATCGGTTTTTTCTTTTCCTAGATGTTGTTTGATTGCTTCAATCACCTTTTCAATATAAGCTTCTTTGTTTTTTCTTAATCTTCCTATTTTTTTCTCGAGCTGCCGATAGATATCAGGCTTTAAAAAACGCAGGCTTAAATCTTCCAATTGATTTTTAATCCAATCAATTCCCAAACGACTAGCCAGTGGAGCATAGATATCTAAGGTTTCTCTTGCAATGCGCATTTGTTTTTCTTCGGGCATAAACTGGAGAGTACGCATGTTATTAAGACGATCCGCCAATTTAACTAAAATCACGCGAATATCACGCGACATGGCCATGATCATCTTACGATAATTTTCTGCCTGACGATCTTCTTGATTATTAAATTGAAGTTTGGAAAGCTTGGTAACTCCGTCAACCAATTCGGCAATTTCTTTTCCAAAAAGAACAACTAATTCATCCTTGGTAGCCTTGGTATCCTCTAAGGTGTCATGAAGAATGCCAGCGGCAATGGAAGGCACATCCAACTTCATGTCGATAAGAATACTAGCTACTTCTAGGGGATGGACAACAAAGGGTTGCCCAGATTTCCTCAGTTGCCCCTCATGAGCCTTTGCCGAATAGACATAGGCCTTGCAAATCAGGTCAACATTAGCCCTGGGTTGATATTGAGTAATTCTAGAAATGACATCATCAAGTTTCAGCAAGGATAATCTCCTTGAGCTTCCCGTAGGCCTTATTTAAATCATCATTAAAAATAATATGATCGTATTGATTCTTACACTTTTCTTCTTCAAGTGCTTTTTTTAAACGAAGTTCACAAACTGCAGGACTATCGGTTCCTCTTTTTTCTAAGCGTTTTTTTAACTCCCCCAGGGAGGGAACATCTATAAAAATGAGGCGAGAAGCTGGATAGGCTTTTTTAATATTGGCTGCACCAACGGTATCAACATCCAAAATAACTCCTTGATTTGTTTTAAGACGGCTAAAAACCATATCTTTGGATGTTCCATAAAGATTATCATACACTAAGGCCCATTCTAAAAATTCATGACCTTTCACCATTTTTTCAAAGCGAGCCTTATCTATAAAATAATAATCAACCCCGTCTCTCTCCCCTTCTCTTTTTTCTCGAGTTGTATGAGAAACACCATAGTAAAGCCCTAACTTATTAGAAATTTCACGACAAAGAGTTGTTTTACCTGAACCCGAGGCACCTGAAACCACAATTAAAGGAGCCATTTTATCATTCGACATTTTGAACTTGCTCTCTCATTTTTTCAATTTCACCCTTGGCCTCAATCACTAATTTACCCACTTCTGAATCTTGGGCTTTAGATCCTATGGTATTCCATTCTCGATTTAATTCTTGAATGATAAAATCAATTTTTTTACCCGATATATCAACTTTACCAAACATATCTTTTAACTGGTTATGGTGACTTTCCAGTCTTACCAATTCTTCTGAAACATCAGAGCGATCCACTAAAAAAACAACTTCCTGAAAAAGACGATTTGAATCTAAAGTTTGCTGCCCTAAAAGTTTTTGTATTCTTTCACTGATTTTTTTATGGAGAGTTTCATTTACTTTTTCTTTTAAAAGACTCACTTGTAATCTTAAAGATTCTAAATTTTTATAACATAAAACAAGTTGGTTTTTAAGATAGATGCCTTCTTTTTTTCTCATGGCAATCAATGCTGTTAGTGCTTGATCTAGTAGGTTTTTTAAATATTTTTGGATATGAGGGGATCCCCTATCTTTGACCAATGAAGATTGAATGCCATTTTGAATATGGGTTAAAGTAATTGCTTCTTTAAGCCCTAGGTCTTTGGAAATTTTTTTTAAAAAATGATGGCAGGCTTTGATATCTTTTTTATTAAATTCGAAATTATTTTTTGGACTACTTTCCCCAATCCAAATATCAACCTTTCCTCTTTTGATTTTTTTCTTAATTTGTTTAATGAGAAAAACTTCCTGGAGTTGATACCTGGAAGGCAACTTAACATTAACTTCTAAAAAACGATGATTAACGGATTTGATTTCGCAAACTAAATGGAGAAGTCCTTTATTTAATTCGGCCCTTCCAATTCCTGTCATCGACTGCATAAATTTCCTAATTTTTAATGGCAAGTCTGATTTGGGTATTGCCGAACCTCATTCCATCTGAATCTTTAAGAAAACTAGCTTCTACTTCACGTCCATTCACAAAACTGCCAGTACGGCTTACTAAATCGAGAATGCCTAATTTACCATCCAAATAATAGATTAAAGCATGAGCACGATTAATACCACCATCTTTCATTAAAACATCGGGCAATCGCTTTAAGTGAGAAAAAGTATAAGGTTTCCCCTGAAAATGTTTTCCCTGAAAAATACAGCGACTAATCAGATCTAAGGTATGTTCATCTAATTGAATCATTTGATTAGAATCTTCCCCAGATTCATCTCCCCTACCCACAATACGGCAAGTTTGATTTTCAAGACGAAAACATAATCCTCCAGTAGCTCCTGACTCGATAGTAAAAAGTGCAGAAGGATAAAGTTGCACAAATTTTCCTTCGGGATTTAAGGGAATAGCGTTAGAAAGACTTAAGTCTGCCACGCCATCAACAATGGAAAAACATAACTTACAAGCCACACAAAACAGAACACCTTCTTTGGTGGCCTTAAGTTCTCCCTGACATTGTGGACAAGAAACCCATTCCATGAGTCCTTGAGGGAGAGCCATGTTAACCTCACTTGCGGGAATTATAAGCTTTAATTAGCTCTAGGGTAATATCAACTGCATCAGATGAATACAGTACTGTTTCACTAGAATTTTCATAAACCATGCTATATCCTTGCTGCTTGGCCAATGAAACTACCTGTTGTTTTAAAGCTAAAAGAATTTTTTGTACACTTGCAGTTTCTTTTTGCTTGAGTTCTTGCTCGTATTCCATAGCCTTTTTCTGAAGCTCTAAAAATTTATTTTGAATTTCATTAGTTTTAGTTTGAAGAGCTTCTTTAGAAAGCACCATCTTATCTTTTTCAATGGCATCTCTTATGGTTTTTAATTCGGTCTTCATGCTGTCTAATTGTTTCTTTTTGGTGTTCATATCGGCTTCAATCGCAGCTTTGGCTCTTTTGCCTTCCTCAACATCGTTTAAAGCCTTTTGCAGATTAACCAGGGCTACCTTGCCAGTGGCGGCAAACCCAGTAGAAATCATGGGAACAAGGCCTAAAACTACAGCTAAAACAAAAATTTGAATAAAACGCATGAATTGCTCTCCTTGTGTAAAAAATTGAAATTTTTAATTAAGATAAAACGGGAGATTAATCAAGGAAAAGAATTAAAACTGTCACAAACATTAGATATGTCCTGGTCATAAACAATTAAAGATGTCCGCTTTAAGGGGATAGGTAATGTCATGGAGGAATGGATAAACATGACAAAG